>Ga0247742_10000799_pt1 | contig 23878 bp, 18 predicted proteins | sample UWRJL208509C2_FD_180944 | JGI IMG/M metagenome (GOLD analysis project Ga0247742, IMG submission 180944) | Plant litter microbial communities from Arlington Agricultural Research Station in Wisconsin, United States - UWRJ-L208-509C-2 | ecosystem: Environmental > Terrestrial > Plant litter >... | reverse complement strand
ATCTGCCAGGCCAGCTTGTATTTTCCCTCACCGATCAGCGCGTAATAACGCTCGACCACCTGCGCGGCGCCCTGTGCGCTGTCGGGCGCGGCGGGCGCCTCGGAGATCGGCGTGCGATCGTCGGGCAGGCCGCCGGGCGCACCGGGCGCGGGGGGCGCGAGCGGCTCCTCTAGGCCGTCAGGAACGCTCCCGTTCGGCGTCGGCGTGGGGGAAGGCATCGGATCGGTCGGCGGCGGCGGCACGACCGGATCGTTCGCGGGCAGCGGCGTATCGGGGTGGTAGGCGTTGATGCTGCTCTGCGCGCGCTCCGCCGCCGCGTCGATATCGACATCGTTGTTGGCCCCGGCGTCGGTCTGCGGCGCGCACGCGACGATCAGCAGCAGGGGCAAAACGGCAACGACGCGCACTGGCAGGCCTTTCGAAGACATAGGGTTGTCTTAACGATGCGTCATCCGCTCCGTTCCGGTCAAATCGTATCGATTGTGGAACGGTTCTCCGCGCGCCGCGCGGCAAAGCCAAGGGCGCGACCGACACGTCGGCCGCGCCCGGTCAAATGGTTCGGACATTTGGCTCAGGGTTTGAGCGCGGCATCGTCCTTGTCGTCGAGATCGTCCTCGTCAGCGAGGTCATCGTCCTCGAAATCCTCCTGGAGCGAATCCTCGTCCTGATCGTCCTCGTCCTGGTCGACGTCGTCGTCTTCCTCGCCGACTTCGTCGCTCTCCATCTTGAGATCGTCTTCGTCGTCCTCGTCCTCTTCGCCCGCGATATCGGGTTCGAGGTCGGTCAGGATCGCGCCGTCGCTCGGGCCACCGCTGGTCGCCTCGAGGATCTCGGCGCGCTGGCTCTCATCATAGCCTTCCTCGTCGTAGCCGTCATCGCCCGGGCCTTCGCCGGGCACCTGATATCCACCGCTGATCGCCATCTTCGCTCTCCTGTCCCGGGAAAAATGGGGGCACGACGCCAACTTCACACGCGCGACTCGGTTCCCGAGAATCGCTCAGCTCGGGCGGAACAGCCGGCCGCGTTCGACGATCGCGGCGATGCCGAGGCCGAGCAGCCCCGCCACGAAGAAACCGGCGTGCAGCGCGATCGTGGTGCCATCGAAGAAGCTGGCGATGATCGCCCCGAGCACCGCGCCGCCGGTGATGACGAGCGCCCCTTGCAAGCTCGCGGCGGTGCCGGCGATCGCGCCCATATTCTCCATCGCCATCGCCGACATGTTCGATCCGGCAAGGCCGTAACCCGCCATCGCCAGCGCCTGAAGCAGAACGAACGGCACCAGCCCTTCACGCCCCATCCCAGCCGCGATGAGACCGCCGGCCGCCGCCAGCGTCATCACCACCAGCGCGGCCTGCGAGATGCGGCGCATGCCGAGCCGCATCACGATCCGCGAGTTGAGCAGGTTCGCCGCCGCCATCGTCCCCGCCGACGCGGCGAACACAGGGCCGAGCAGATGCTGGGCATGGAACACACGCTCCATGATCGGTTCGATCAGCCCGATATAGCCGAACAGCGCGCCCTGCACGATCATCCCGGCGATCATGTACCCAAGCGAAGCCCGGTCGGCGAGCGTCGCACGCCAGCCGCGTAGCAATTGCCGCACCGACAGCGGCACGCGGTTCTCGGGCGCGAGCGTCTCGGGCATCCGCCACGCGAACCACGCCAGCACGATTGCGGACAGGCCGGCGATCACCTCGAAGATCAGCCGCCACGATCCCGCCAGCAGGATGAGCTGGCCAACGCTCGGCGCGAGGATCGGCGCGGCCATGAACACCATGAAGGCAAGGCTCGACACCTTCGCCATCGCGCGGCCCGTGAAACAATCGCGCACAAGCGCGATCGTCACCACCCGGCTCGCCGCGATCGCCATCCCGCCGATGAAGCGCGCGGCCAGCAGCAAGGTGAAGCTGCTTGCCAGTCCGGCGAGCAGGCAACAGACGATATAGCCGACCAGTCCGCCGATCAGCACAGGACGCCGCCCATATCGATCGGTCAATGGCCCCTGCACAAGCTGACCCAGCCCGAAGCCGATCACGAAGATGGTGACGACGAGCGCTCGCCCGGCGACATCCTCGACCCCGAGCCGACGCCCGATCTCGGGCAGCGCCGGCAGCATCGCATCGATGCCGAGCGCGCCGAGCGACATCAATGCCGCGACCATCGCCACGAACTCCACGAACGGAATCGGTGCGGTATTGAGCGTTGCGGGAGGCGATTCGAGCGACATTGCCGCCCCATGCCCGACATCGCCGGGTCGGTCACGCGCAAGCGAATTGACGCCGGGTGCGTTTTCGAGCTAGTGTATTGCCTCAATGACACACGGAGAACGTCATGATCCGCCGTTCGCTCCTCGCCGTTCCGCTCGTTCTGCTCGCCGCGTGCGGGAACGGAAAAGACGGCACCGCCATTACCCTTAACGCTGATGGCGCCGACGGCAATGTCATCGCGAGCATCGGCGCGAACGGCCAGTTGGCGCTCAACGCGCCGGGCATTTCGGGCAACATCAAGCTCCCGGCGATCAAGCTGAACGCCGACAATTTCGACATGAACGGCGTGCATCTCTACCCCGGCTCGACGATCAGCGGCATGAACATCGACGGGCACGACCGGCCGGGGCAGGACGATGACGGCCAGGTGAAAGTCAGCTTCGAAAGCCCGGCGACGCCCGCCACCGTGCGCGACTGGTTCGCTGGGAAGCTGGGCAGCGCCGGCTTCAAGGTCGCGCCGAGCGGCTCGGGGCTTGCCGGCACGACAGAGGAAGGCAAACCGTTCCGGCTCGATCTGTCGCCCGACGGCAGCGACAAGGCGCGCGGCACGATTTTGATCGGCTAAGCGGCGCGGCGACACACCGTCGCCGCAAAAGCTCCTTCGTCATGCCGGACTTGGTCCGGCATCCACCGTTCCACCAACACCCAGGCCGTTGATTTCGCGGCACGGTGGACCCCGGAACAAGTCCGGGGTGACGAGGTGTTTGGGCTACTCGGCCGTTACGCAGCACGAGCGGTGCGATGTATCCAGGTCTCACGCTAGACTGACACTACACCCCGTTCCCCCGCGAACGCGGGGGTCCAGAGCCAAGCAGGACGGCATTTGTGGCCTTGTTCTCCCGCATTCGCGGGAGAACAAGGGTAGCGGGCTGTTCCCCCGCGCCCCGACCCCCTATGTTGGCCAGCCCAAGTCCCAACCAACGGTCGCGTCTATGCTCGATACCCCGCTCTCCGAAATCCCGACGCTCTCGCTCGCCGACGAAGCGGGCGATCCCGCCGGCTTCGCCGCCGCGCTGGGCGGATCGTTCGAGCGGTTCGGGTTCGCGGTCATCGCCGATCATGGCATTCCGGCCGATCTGGTCGCACGCGGCTGGGCCGATACCGCCGCGTTCTTTGCGCTGGCCGAGGATGAGAAGCGCCGCTATTTTAGCCCCGCCGGCGGCGGCCAGCGCGGCTACACCCCGTTCAAGACCGAGATCGCTAAGGGTGCCGCCGTGGTCGATCTCAAGGAATTCTGGCACGTCGGGCGCGAGCTGCCCGCCGGTCATCCGCTCGCCGACCGGATGCCACCCAACATATGGCCCGAGCGGCCCGAGCGCTTCCGCGACACGTTCCTCCAGCTTTACACGGCGTTCGACCGCGCCGGCGACCGTATCCTGTCTGCGATCGCGCGGCACCTCAAGCTCGCCCCGAACTGGTTCGATCCCGCAGTCGAGAACGGCAATTCGATCCTGCGTCTGCTCCATTATCCGCCGATCCCCGTCGATGCCGAGGGCGTCCGCGCCGGCGCGCATGAGGATATCAACCTCATCACCCTGCTGCTCGGCGCCGAGGAAGCCGGCCTCGAACTGCTCGATCGGGACGGGCGGTGGCTGCCGGTCAAGCCGCCCGAGGGCGCGCTGGTCGTCAACGTCGGCGACATGCTGCAACGGCTGACCAACCATGTGCTGCCTTCGACCAGCCACCGCGTCGTCAACCCGCCACCCGAGCGGCGCGGCGTCTCGCGCTATTCGATGCCGTTCTTCCTGCATCCCAACCCCGATTTCCTGATCGAGACCCTGCCCGGCTGCATGAGCGCGGAGCGGCCCAATCGCTATCCGCAGCCGATCAGCTCGCACGATTACCTGCACGAGCGGCTGGTCGAAATCGGGCTGGTGAAGAAGTAGAATTCGTCATGCCGGACTTGTTCCGGCATCCACCCCCTGTCTAAAGGCCGATCCGGAACCACCACCCGTTCGCCCCGAGCGAAGTCGAGGGGCATGTGCCTCGACGTCGCTCGGCACGAACGGCGTTGGGGCAGTCGGAAGAAGGCAGATCATGACCCAACCGCTTCGTATCGCGCTCGCTGGCCTCGGCACCGTCGGGGGCGGCGTGATCCGGCTGCTCGACGAGAATGGCGCGCTGATCGCCAGGCGTGCGGGCCGCCCGATCGAGATCGTCGCGGTGTCCGCGCGCGACCGGAGCAAGGATCGCGGCGTCGATATCGGCCGCTTCGAATGGGTCGATGACACGACGGCGCTGGCCTCGCGCGACGTCGATGTCGTGGTCGAGCTGGTCGGCGGGTCGGACGGCCCCGCCCTCACGCTGGCGCGCGCGACGCTCGGCGCGGGCAAGGGCTTTGTCACCGCCAACAAGGCGATGATCGCGCATCATGGGCTGGAACTCGCCGAAGCCGCCGAAAAGGCCGGCGCGGCGCTCAAATTCGAGGCTGCGGTGGCTGGCGGTATCCCGGTCATCAAGGGGCTGCGCGAGGGCGCCGCCGCCAACGAGATCGGCCGCGTTTACGGCATCCTCAACGGCACCTGCAATTTCATCCTGTCGAAGATGGAGGCCGAAGGCCGCGACTTCGCCGAGGTGCTCGCCGAGGCGCAGGCGCTGGGATACGCCGAGGCCGATCCGACCTTCGACATCGATGGCATCGACGCCGCGCACAAATTGTCGATCCTCGCCAGCATCGCGTTCGGCACGCAGCCCGCGTTCGGCGATGTCGCGGCGAGCGGTATCCGCCATGTGCTTGCCGCCGACATCGCCGAGGCAGCGGCGCTCGGGTATCGCGTGCGGCTGCTCGGTGTGGCCGATCACGGCGCGGGCGGGCTGTTCCAGCGCGTGCATCCGCATCTCGTGCCGATCAGCCATCCGCTCGCGCATGTCACGGGCGCGACCAACGCGGTCGTGGCGGAGGGCAATTACGTCGGCCGGTTGCTGTTCCAGGGCGCGGGCGCGGGCGATGGCCCGACCGCGAGCGCCGTCGTCGCCGACCTGATCGACATCGCGCGCGGCGAGTTCGGCCCCGCCTTCGCAATGCCTTCGTCCGCGCTCTCCGCACCGGGCGCCGCCGATTCGGGCGAGCGGCGCGGACGCAACTACGTGCGCTTCGCGGTGGCCGACAAGGTCGGCGTGCTCGCCGAGATCGCGGCCGCAATGCGCGACGCCGGCGTGTCGATCGAAAGCCTGATCCAGCGCGGCGCCAATACCGATGGCAGCGTATTGGTCGCGATCGTCACCCACGAAGCCCCCGAACGCGCCGTCGCACAGGCGCTGGAGCGGTTGCGTGGCTCGCAGAGCCTCACCGGCCAGCCGCTGTGGATGCACATTCTGGAGTAGAAATTTGAAGGCGAACGGCCGCGCGGAGTGGTTGCAATGACACCGATCCTTGGAAACCGTTCGTCCTGAGCTTGTCGAAGGACGTGCCGCAGGCGTTTTCGTTTGGGGCACGTGCTTCGACAAGCTCAGCACGAACGGGATTACGTAATCGCAAACCGCTCCAACTCTGCGTTACGGCATATGCGATACACGGGAACGCTCCGAAAAAGCGCCGACGCCGGTTTACACCGCCTTCGCCCCCCGCTATCGGCCCACCGCATGTCCTCGATGGCCAAAACCATTAGCACCAAGCCGACCCGCATGCGCGGGGCGGTCTGGTCGTGCTGACGGTTCAACCCTAAGCCAACCGGACACAGCCCCGCGGTACGCGCGGGGTGGCCTTGTCCGACAGGACCGAAACAGCTCCCGCGCCTCCGCATATCAGGAGACGCCTAATCATGACCTCGTTTCGCCCCTCGCCCGATCGTCTCGCCGTCGGCATCGTCGGTGCCACCGGCCTCGTCGGCAGCATGATGCTGTCCATGCTCGCCGAGCGTAAGTTCCCGCTCACCACATTGCGGCTGTTCGCGTCGGCGCGCTCGGCCGGGAGCCGCCTGCCGTTCAAGGGCGCGGAGATCACCATCGAGGACGCGGCGACCGCCGATTACAGTGGACTCGATATCGTGTTCTTTTCGGCCGGCGGCAGCACGTCGAAAGCGCTGGGGGAAAAGGTCGCGGCGGCGGGCGCGGTGGTGATCGACAACAGCTCGGCGTGGCGGAGCGATCCGCAGGTTCCGCTCGTCGTGGCGGAAGTGAACCCCGATGCGCTACGTGACCTGCCCAAGGGCATCGTCGCCAACCCCAATTGCACGACGATGGCGGCAATGCCTGTACTCAAGCCGCTTCACGACGCCGCCGGTCTGACGCGGCTGGTGGCGAGCACCTATCAGGCAGTGTCCGGCGGCGGCATGGACGGCGTGCGCGAGCTCGAGGAGCAGATCGTCGCGGGCGCGTCGGCATGCGCCGCGCTCGCGCAGGACGGCAGCGCGGTGAAGCTGGGCGTGCCGCGCAAATGGGCCGCGCCGATCGCGTTCAACGTCGTGCCGCTCAACTACGTGCTGGTCGAGGACGGCTATACCGAGGAGGAACTCAAGCTGCGCGACGAAAGCCGCAAGATCCTCGGCCTGCCCGACCTCGCCGTCTCGGCAACCTGCGTGCGCGTGCCGGTGTTCACCGGGCATTCGCTGTCGATGAACGTGGCGTTCGAGCGCCCGATCTCGGTGAGCGAGGCCAACGGATTGCTGCGCCGCGCGCCCGGCGTAGAACTGGTGGCGGTGCCCAATCCGCTCGCCGCGACGGGCAAGGACGCGGTGTTCGTCGGCCGTGTGCGCCCCGACCCGACCGTCGCGAACGGCCTGTCGCTGTTCGTGACCGGCGACAATCTGCGCAAGGGGGCGGCGCTCAACGCCGTGCAGATCGCCGAAGTGCTGCTGCAACAGGCGCGCTGACCGTCCCGAACACCCGCGTCACGACTGGCGCGGGTGTCATCCCACCAATCCGTTCGTGCTGAGCTCGTCGAAGCACGTGCCCCAAACGCTAGCTTGCGTGGCACGCCCTTCGACAAGCTCAGGACGAACGGTTTTGGGAGAGGATCGCTGCGATCACAAACTGGTCTACGGCGCCAGCGCCCGTTCGCCGGCGACATGCGTGCCGTCTCCGTTCACGGTGGCCTTCACCCCGACCGAACCGCAGCCGATGAGGAAAATCGACTTCTCCTCGCAATTGTCCGTCCGCGCGAACAGCCGTTCGCGTTCGTCTGGAACGCCTTCGTGCGCTGGATCGCCGGGATCGTGAACGACAAGCGGAGCGCGGTAGCGATCGGCGGCGCGGCGGCCGCACACCACCACGTCATCGCCATTGGGGTGCGTGCAGGCGGGCCGGGCGCTGGTCAGCGCCTGATATACGGTGATGGCCGCATCATCGGGCGCGGCGAGCAGCAGGAGCAGCGCAAACACCATCGCGGAGTCGCCCGTTAGCCTCGGATCGCGCGAGGATGATCCGCGCGGCCGATCGCGTCAATCACGCGATCGGCGCGACACCCAGCCGGGGGATGTCGATCGCCGGACAGCGGTCCATCACCACCTTCAGCCCGGCTGCTTCAGCGCGCGCAGCGGCGGCTTCGTTGACCACGCCGAGTTGCATCCACACCGCCTTCGCTCCGATGCGGATTGCATCATCGACAGCCTCACCGGCGGCGGCGGAGTTGCGGAAGATATCGACGAGATCGATCGGATCGCCGAGCTGATCGAGATCGCGAAACACGAACTCGCCGTGGATATGCTCGCCGGTGATCTGCGGATTGACCGGGATCACACGGTAGCCGTGGCTCTGGAGGAACTTCATCACCCCATAGGACGGGCGGTTGGGCCGGTCGGACGCGCCGACCAACGCGATCGTACGCGTTTCTTCGAGCAAAGCTTTGATCCCGGCATCATCGGTGATCGGCATCAGCGTCCCTCCGTCTGTATCCACCGCGCGACAGCATCGGCAATCGTCGCGAACGCGGCGGCTTCGGGACCGTTCCCGGCAGCGGGCGGCGTGCCCGCGTCGGACGCGGTACGGATCGCGATGTCGAGCGGAATGCGCCCGAGGAAAGCGATGCCAAGCTCGCCCGCCGCCGCTTCCGCCCCACCCTGCCCGAACGGGTTCGAAACCTCGCCGCAATGCGGGCACACGTAACCGGACATATTCTCGACCAAGCCGAGGATCGGCACGCCCGCCTTGACGAACAGGTCGATCGCACGGCGCGCGTCGATCAGCGCGAGATCCTGCGGGGTCGAGACGATCACCGCGCCGGTGGGCTTGTGCTTCTGGATCATGGTGAGCTGAACGTCGCCGGTGCCGGGCGGCAGATCGATCACCAAAGTATCGGTCGCGCCCCAATTGGCGTCCATGAGCTGCCCGAGCGCACCCGCCGCCATCGGCCCGCGCCAGGCGATCGCCTGATCGGCCGCGACGAGCTGCCCCATCGACAGCAGCGGCACGCCATAGGGCGTGGGCACGGGTTGCAGCACCTTGTCGCGCGCGGTCGGCTTGCTGCCTTCGACCGCCATCAGCTTGGGCTGCGACGGGCCGTAGATGTCGGCATCGACCAGCCCGACGCGCCGCCCGCGCGCGGCGAGCGCGATGGCGAGATTGGCCGACACGGTCGATTTGCCGACCCCGCCCTTGCCGCTCGCCACCGCGATCGACACGCGGCGGGTGCGCTGGCTGGTCAACGCGACGCGCACGGTCTCAATGCCCGGCACGGCGGCGGCGGCGGCGCGGACGCGCGCTTCGAGCGCATCATGCTCGCTCGGATCGAGTCCGCTCACGTCGAGGATGATGCTGGCACGGCTTCCCTCGATCCGCGCGGTCGCGCGGGTGCCGGCGACGGGAGCAAGTGCGATATCGAGCGGATTTGGATCGGTCATCGTTGCGCAGATAGGGTCGTTGCGGCCGCTTGCCACTATTTTTCGCGGGAAGGCGTACCTATAGAGAAGAGTATGACGATCCTAACGGGCTGGTTTCAGCGTCCCCCTCTCCTCAATAGCGACGACAAAGGCCCGTGGGGCAGCGGCTCCGGCGGCGATGGTGGTGGCGAAGGCCCGCGCAATCCGTGGGCACCCAAACCCGGCAACGGCAATGGCAACCGCTCGCGGATTCCCGGGCCGAGCGCGCTCGACGAATTCATCAAGCGTGCGCGTGGCGCGGGCGGCGGTAATGGCGGCGGCGGACGGCCGCACATCCCCGGCACACCGAGCGCGGGTGCGCTCTGGCTGATCGGCGTCGGCATCCTCGTGGTCCTATGGATCGCATTCACCTCGATCCATGCGATCGGCCCGCAGCAGCGTGCGGTCGTGACGTTCTTCGGGCGCTATGCGGGGACGCTCGAACCCGGCATCCGGCTGACGTTGCCCGCGCCGTTCAATTCGGTGATGAAAGTCGATGTCCGCGAGATCAAGACCGACACCTTCCCGGAGAATGGCGGCGAGAATCTGATGCTGACCGGCGACCAGAACGTCGTCGACGTCAATTATTCGGTGCGCTGGGACATCAGCAACCCGCAGGATTACGTCTTCCAGATCGCCGATCCCAAATCGACGCTGCGCGCCACCGCCGAAAGCGCGATGCGCGCCGTTCTGGCGACCGCGACGCTCGACGATGCGATCGGATCGGGCCGCGGCGCGATGGAGGTCAAGGTCCAGCAGAACATGCAGGAGATCCTCGACAGCTACAACGCCGGCATTCGTATCCAGGGCGTCGCGATCAAGGGCGCGCAGCCGCCCGAACAGGTGATCGATTCGTTCAAGAAGGTCTCCGCCGCGCAGCAGCAGGCCCAGGGCAACATCAACAAGGCGCGCGGCTATGCGCAGCAGAAGCTTGCGCTCGCGCAGGGCGACGCGACATCGTTCGACGTGATCTACGCCCAGTACAAGCTCGCCCCGGAAGTGACGCGCAAGCGCCTGTATTACGAGACGATGGAACAGGTGATGGCGCGTAGCGACAAGACGATCGTCGAGGCGCCCGGCGTCGTCCCCTATTTGCCGCTGACCGGCGCCGCGCGCCGCGCGCCCGACGCTCCGGCGGCGCAGGCGGCCCCGGCCACCATTCCGCAGGTTCAGGGAGACGCCCAGTGAACCTCAACGTCCGCAACCCGATCGCGATCGGCATCGTCGCGATGCTCGCGCTGATCCTGATCGCCAGCACCTTCGCGATCGTGCCCGAGACCAAGCAGGCGGTGATCCTGCGCTTCGAGCAGCCGGTCGGCGGCGCGATCAACCGCTGGAAGCCGAATGAAGTGTTCGGCCGTTCCGGCGCGGGCCTGATCGCGCGAATCCCGTTCATCGACCGGATCGTGTGGGTCGATAAGCGCGTGCTCGACGTCGAGCTGGAGAACCAGCCGGTGCTTTCGACCGACCAGTTGCGGCTCGAGGTCGATGCCTATGCGCGCTTCCGCATCGTCGATCCGTTGAAGGCGGTGGTCTCGACTGGCAGCACTTCGGTGACCGAACAGCGCGTGATCGATCAGCTCCAGCCGCTGTTCAGTTCGGCGCTTCGCAACGAACTCGGCAAGCGCCCGTTCGCGGCATTGCTCAGCCCCGAGCGTGGTCAGGTGATGGACAACATCCAGGCCGGGTTGCAGCGGCTCGCTGCACAATACGGCGTGCAGATCGTCGACGTGCGAATCAAGCATGCCGACCTGCCCGACGGCGCGCCGCTGCAAAGCGCGCTCGACCGGATGAAGACCGCGCGCGAACAGGAAGCGCTGACGATCCAGGCCAAGGGCCAGCAGACCGCGCAGATCATCAGTGCCGAAGCCGACGCCAAGGCCGCGCAAATCTATGCGGAAAGCTTCAACAAAGACCCTGACTTCTATGACTTCTACCGGGCCATGCAGTCGTACCGCTATACGTTCGGGGATCAGGCGAAGGGCCAGACCTCGATGGTCCTGTCCCCCGACAACGCCTACCTCAAGGAGTTCCAGGGTCGGCGTTGATCGTCGCTTTCGGTTTGTTCATATTCAATCACCGTTCAGCAACCTTGGCTAAGGTCGGTGCGTTGCCCCGATACGGCACACGGAAGGAATACCCCCAAGTGCGATACGCATACGCCATTACTGCTGCCATTCTTCTCAGCGGCACCGCTGCCGCCGTTGCGCTGGAGCCGCCCGCGCAGACGGCGCAGAACGAGCCTGCGGCGATCGCCGCCGCCGTGCCGCGCTCCGGCGCGCCGATGAGCTTCGCCGACATGGTCGCGAAATTGCAGCCGGCGGTCGTCAACATCTCGACCAGCCAGCACATCAAGGTCGAGCAGCCCACCAATCCGTTCGCGGGCACACCGTTCGGCGATCTGTTCGGCCAGATGAACCAGGGCCAGGGCGGCGGCAACGGCGGCGCGCCGATCACGCGCGAGGCGACATCGCTGGGCTCAGGCTTCATCATCTCGCCGGACGGCTATATCGTCACCAACAACCACGTCGTCGCGCCCGGCGCGAAGGGCGCGACGGTCGATTCGATCACCGCGATCATGATCGACCGCAAGGAATATAAAGCCAAGCTGATCGGCCGCGATCCGACTTCGGATCTCGCGCTTCTCAAGATCGACGCGACCAACCTTCCCTATGTGAAGTTCGGCGATTCGAGCCGCGCGCGCGTCGGCGACTGGATCATCGCGATCGGCAACCCGTTCGGGATCGGCTCGACCGTGACCGCCGGCATCGTCTCGGCGTTGCACCGCGTCACCGGCGGCGGCGCGTATGATCGCTTCATCCAGACCGATGCCGCGATCAACCAGGGCAATTCGGGCGGCCCGATGTTCGACATGACCGGCGCGGTCATCGGCATCAACTCGCAGATCTACGCCGGCCAGTCGGGCGGCAACATCGGCATCGGCTTCGCGATCCCCGCCGAGGACGCACGTCCGGTCATCGACAAGCTGATGAAGGGCACCAAGATCGCGCGCGGCTATCTCGGCGTCGGCCCGCAGCCGGTTGACGACGATATCGCGGCGGCACTGGGCTTGCAGAAGAACCACGGCGAACTGCTCCGCTCGATCGAGCCGAATGAGGCCGCCGCCAAGGCCGGTCTCAAGGTCGGCGACGTCGTCACCTCGGTCGATGGCAAGGACGTCACCCCCGATCAGTCGCTGAGCTATCTGGTTGCGAACGTCACCCCGGGCACGCGCGTCCCGATCGGCATCATCCGCCAGGGCAAGCCGATGACGATCAACGCCGTGATCGGCACGCGTCCGTCCGAGGATGCGCTGGCTGCGAAGGTGGCAACCGGAGACGATGACGACGCACTGGGCGGCGACGACGGCCAGCAGCAGGGCGCACCCACGGCCTCGGCCAACCCGCTCGGCCTGACCGTCCAGACGCTCACCCCCGCGATCGCGCGCAGCCTCAACATCGATTCGTCGGTGCAGGGCGTCGTGATCGCGACCACCGATCCGGCGAGCGACGCCGGACAGAAGCTCAAGCGCGGCGATGTCATCATCTCCGCCAACGGCACGGCGACGCCGACCCCGGCGGCGCTGGCGGCGGTGGCCGCGCAGGCCAAGCGCGACGGGCGCGATCAGGTCGCGCTGTACGTGCAGCGCGGGCGGATGCCGGCGTTGTTCATCGCGGTGAAGCTGAAGAAGTAAACACCTACGTCGCCCCGGCGTAGGCCGGAGCCGCTGCGTTTGAGGCGAAACGCTCGCCAACTTACACAGCGGCCCCGGCCTGCGCCGGGGCGACGTGTCATGGGCTACTGCGCCCCCAGAATTTCCCGCGCCCGCGCCAAAGCCGCGCTGCGCGCATCGGTCTCCCCCAGCAACGCGAACGTGCCGTTAAGCGCGAACAGGCAATGGCCGTGGACCATCGCCACCAGCGACCGCGCCAGCGCCGCCGCCCCGCTCACCTTGGCCGGCGGCAAAATCGCCGCGATCTCCGCTTCCACCAGCCCGGTCAGTTCGGCGCGCTGCCGGAAGTAGCTCTCGGGGAACGGCGCGTCAGGCGGCAGGCGGTGATCGTAGATCGCCATCCACAGATGCGGGCTGCCCTCGGCGAAATCGAAATACGCCTCGACCAGCGCCGACACCCGGTCCGCCCCCGCCGCATCCAGCCGCGCCCGCACCAGCGCAGCCCAAGCGACGAACGTGCGGCTGTTGACCGCCAGCACGAGCCGGTCGAGGCTCCCGAACACATTGTAGATCGTGCCGATCGAATAGCCGATCCGCTTGGCCACCTCGCGCGCCGAGAAGCGCGCAAAGCCGACCTCCGCCATCAGCGCATACGCCTCGGCGAGTATCAATTCCTCAAGCTCTGCGCGGCTATGATCGGATCGTCGGCCCATATCGCCCCGATAAGACAGAAATTGAACACCGTCCAATTCTTATATTGAACACCGTTCATTTGTGTGCGACACACGCTTCGCAACCAACACGCATCCGTTCCGTTCGGAGATGACAATGTCGGCACCCGATTTCTCGCTCCTCGCAAAGCGCCGCTTCGGCCCGCTGTTCGTCGTCCAGTTCCTCGGCGCGTTCAACGACAACGTGCTCAAATTCGCGATGCTGTTCCTCGCCAATTTCACGCTCTACGCGGGCCAGCCGGCGAAATCGGAAATGCTCGCGACGATCGCGACCGGCATCTTCATCCTCCCCTATTTCCTGTTCTCGGCGCTCGGCGGGCAGATTGCCGACGCGTGGGACAAAGCGAAGTTGATCCGCTTGGTGAAGACCGCCGAGATCGGCTTCATGGCCATCGGCCTCGCCGGCTTCTGGTTCCAGTCGGTGCCGTTGCTGCTCGTCGCTTTGTTCATGATGGGCTGCCATTCGACGCTGTTCGGCCCGGTCAAATATTCGATCATGCCGCAGCAGTTGAAGCCGCAGGAGATCATGGGCGCGACCGGCGTGATCGAGGCGGGCACCTTCCTCGCGATCCTCGGCGGGCAGTTGCTCGCCGGCGTGGTGCCGCCGTGGGAAGCGGGCATGATTGCAACCGCGCTGGCGGTGTGCGGGCTCCTCGCCAGCTTCGGCATCGCGCCAGCGCCGCCGGTGCGCACCGATGTGCGGATCGACCACAACCCGTTCCGAAGCACCTGGCGCGTCCTCAAGACCGCGCATGACGGTGAAGGCGTGTGGCTGTGCATCCTCGGCATAAGCTGGTTCTTCGCGGTCGGCGCGATCCTCGTCTCGCAATTTCCGGCGCTGGTGACGGGGCGGCTCGGCGGCGCGTCGCCGGTGGTGACGTTGTTCCTGCTGACCTTCTCGATCGCGGTCGCGCTCGGCTCGCTGTTCGTAAACCGGCTGCTCGCCGGCGAAGTCTCGGCGCGGTACGTGCCGGTGGCGGCGCTGATGATGGCCGCCTTCATGATCGATCTGTGGCTGTCGACCTCTTCCTATGTCGTCCACGCACCCAACCCCGGCATGCTCACCTTCGCGCGGAGCGACGGCGCGTGGCGGGTGCTGCTCGATCTCGCCGGCATCTCGTTCGCCGGCGGCATGTTCATCGTGCCGCTCTACGCGATCCTCCAGACCGCAAGCCCGCCCGAGGAACGCTCGCGGATCATCGCCGCCAACAACATCCTCAACGCCGCCGTCACGGTGACGGTGGTCGCAGCGGTCGCGGGGTTGCAGGCGAGCGGCACCGGCGCGCCGGGCGTGATCGGCGCGCTCGGCTTCGCAACGCTGGCGGTCGCGCTGATCTCGTGCTGGCTGCTTCCCGAAACGGTCATCAAGGCGGTGATGCGCGGGCTGCTCACCGTGCTCTATCGCGTCGAGGTCGATGGTGCCGACAACATGCCACAGCCGGGCGAGCGCGCGGTGGTGGTGGTCAACCATGTGTCGTGGCTCGACGGTCTGCTGCTCGCGGTGTTCCTGCCCGGCAAGCCGGTGTTCGCGGTGCATACCGAAGTCACCAAACGCTGGTGGATGGCCCCTGCCCTCAAACTGTTCCGCGCCTTCCCGGTCGATCCGACCAACCCGATGTCGGCCAAGGCGATGGTGCGAAGCGTGAAGGAGGGCAACACGCTCGTCATCTTCCCCGAAGGCCGCATCACCGTGACGGGCGCGCTGATGAAGGTGTTCGACGGCCCCGGCATGGTCGCCGACAAGGCCGATGCGCCGATCGTGCCGGTGCGGATCGAGGGCGCGCAGTTCACGCCGTTCTCGTATCTGCGCGGCAAGGTGCGGATGCGACTGTTCCCCAAGATCACGCTCACCGTGCTGCCGCCGCGCCATTTCCACGTCAAAGGCACGATGACCGCGCGGGCGCGTCGCGCCGCGACCGGACGTCAGCTCTACGACGAGATGAGCGCGATGATCTTCGCGACCTCGCATATCGACCGCACCTTGTTCGAAGCGCTGCTCGATGCGAGCCACCTCGGCGGGGCGAACAAGCCGGTGGTCGAGGATGTGAAGCGCCACCCCCTCACCTACTCGCGGCTGGTGACAGGGAGCCTCGCGCTCGGGCGCGCGCTCGAACCGGGCAGCAAGGCGGGCGAGGCGATCGGCGTGCTGCTCCCCAACGTCTCGGCGGTGGTGGTGACGTTCTTCGGATTGCAGGCGACCGGCCGCGTGCCGGCGATGCTCAACTACACCGCCGGCCTCGCCAATCTGAAAGCGGCATGTCAGGCGGCGGAAATCCGCACGATCGTCACCGCGCGCGCCTTCATCGAACAGGCCAAGCTCGCGGCGGTGATCGACGGCCTGACCGGCGAGGGCATCACGGTGCGCTATCTGGAGGACGTGTCCGCCGGTATCGGCATGGGCGCCAAACTGCGCGCGCTCGTTGCGACACGCTTCGCCGCGCACCTCCACGCCCGTCGCAAGATCGCGCCGACCGCGCCCGCCGTGATCCTGTTCACCAGCGGCTCCGAAGGGCTGCCCAAGGGCGTCGTGCTCACCCACCGCAACCTGCTCGCCAATTGCGCGCAGATCGCCGCGCGGATCGATTTCAGCGGGTCGGACATGGTCCTCAACGCGCTGCCGGTGTTCCACAGCTTCGGGCTGACCGGCGGCACGTTGCTGCCGATCCTGTCGGGCGTGAAGACCCTGCTGTACCCGAACCCGCTCCACTACCGGATCGTCCCCGCGCTCGCTTACGATGCCAACGCGACGATCCTGTTCGGCACCGACACATTCCTCGCCGGCTATGCGCGGATGGCGCATAACTACGACTTCTACGCAATGCGCTACGTCTTCGCTGGCGCCGAGCGCGTGCGCGACGAGACGCGCAAAGCCTGGATGGAGAAGTTCGGCCTGCGCATCCTCGAAGGCTATGGCGCGACCGAGGCCGGGCCGGTGATCGCGGTCAACACGCCGATGCACTTCAAGACCGGCAGCGTCGGGCGGCTGTTGCCGGGTATCGAAGGGCAACTCGATGCGGTGCCGGGCATCGACGGCGGCGGCAAGCTCTCGATCCGCGGGCCGAACGTGATGGCGGGCTATCTCAAGGCCGACCAACCCGGCGTGCTGCAACCGCCCGAGGGCGGTTGGCACGACACCGGCGACATCGTCGAGATCGACGAGGCGGGGTTCGTCAGCATCAAGGGACGCGCCAAGCGCTTCGCCAAGATCGGCGGCGAGATGGTCTCGCTGCCGGCGGTCGAGGGTTACGCCGCGCAACTCTGGCCCGAGGCGCAGCACGGCGTCGTCACCCGCCCGGATGCCAAGAAGGGCGAACAACTCGTGCTGTTCACAACGCAGAAGGACGCCAAGGCGACCGATCTACAGGCGTGGGGCCGCGCGCACGGCATCGCCGAACTCGCGATCCCGCGCGACATCCGCGTGATCGAGGCCCTGCCGGTGCTGGGTACGGGCAAGACCGATTATGTGACGATGGGCGCGATGGTGAACGACGGAGTGGAAGCGAAACCTTCGCAATAGTTCCGGTCCACCGTTCGTCAAATCTAGAGCGTAATGACGTTACCTCCACCCGTTCGTGCTGAGTAGGGATCGAGTAGGCGCTTGCGCCGTATCGAGAGCCCGTATCAAAGCACAGATGATCGCGCGGGACCTGTGCTTCGATACACGACTTCGATACGCCCTTCGGGCTACTCAGCCGTTACTCAGCACGAACGGAGCTATTTGGTAGCATTTCGCTCTAACGTGTTTGACCTACCGGAACGGTGGCTGAAAGAATGCCTCTGCGGTGAAACCTCGTCACAACACCCGCCACCTGATGCCGATATGTGACAGCCCCGACCAATCGCCACTGCCGCAAATCTGAAACACGCCTGACGCCATATCGTCTTCCATCGCCTCTACGCGACCGCTTTGTTGCAGTGCCGCAAAGAGGGAATACACAATGAAGACCGGTCTGATTTCGATGATCGCGCTGGCCACCGGCATCGCCAGCGCGCCGGTCGCCGCGCATGCCGCGCCGGCCCCTGCGGCGGCGCCAGCCGATGCCGCCGCCGCGCCCGAAGGCGACGGCGAAGCGATCGTCGTCACCGGTCGCCGCACGCGCTCGGTCGTCGAGATGGACGGCGTCCAGATCCAGAAGCAGTTGCCCGGCATCAACCCGCTCAAGGCGATCCAGACCTTGCCCGGCGTCACCTTCCTCACCGCCGATCCGTGGGGCAACAACGAACAGAACATCTCGCTGTTCATCCACGGCTTCAACGCGCAGCAGCTCGGCTACACGCTCGACGGCATTCCGCTCGGCGACCAGACCTATGGCAATTACAACGGCCTGTCGCCGCAGCGCGCGATCATCTCCGAGAACGTCGGGCGCGTGACGCTGGCGAGCGGCGCGGGCGATCTCGGCACCGCATCGACCAGCAACCTCGGCGGCACGATCGACACCTTTTCGAGCGATCCCAAGCACGAGATGGGCGGCACGATCGCGCAGACCTTCGGCAGCTACGGCACGTTCCGCACGTTCGCGCGGATCGACAGCGGCGATCTCGGCACCGGCAGCGCCTTCTACCTCTCGGGCGTCCGGCAGGATTCGCGCGCATGGGATTTCAACGGCCATCAGGGCGGCTATCAGGCCAACGGCAAGTTCGTTCATGACGATTCCACCGGCAAGCTGACGATCTACGCCGCGTATTCGGACAAGACCGAGCCGAACGAGGACGCGACCGTCATCACCCCCGCCAACCGCGCGACCGCGCCCTATGTGCGCCCGTTCTTCTATCCCGATTTCGCCGGCGTGCAGACCTATCTCAATTCGGGCGCGTACAAGGCGGCTGGGTCCAACTACCGCAATTACTATTCGGATGCGCAGCGCACCGATTATCTCGCTTATGCCAAATACGACTGGCACGTCAGCGATCGCGTCACCTGGAGCAACCAGGCCTATGCGCATCATAACGACGGCGTCGGCGTGGTCGCCGGGCCGATCGACGTCGCCGGCCTGCCGGGGCTGTTCTCCTTCTATTACCCGGGCGTCCCCGGCAGCAGCCCGACCTCGGCGGTGAACCTCGCGCGCATTTCCAAGATCTTCGGCGGCTCGGGCCTCGCCACGCGCACCACCGAATATCAGATCGATCGCGGCGGCATCATCTCTACGCTCAGCGCGCACCTCGGCAACCACGAGATCGAGCTGGGCGGCTGGTACGAACGGCAAAGCTCGTCGGCGTTCCGGCGCTGGTATGCGCTCGACGTCAACAACCCGTCCACGCCCTATACCCGCCCGTATGATCAGGCCGCGCCGCTCATCACCCAATATGGCAGCCGCATCACCGTCGACGAGATCCAGACTCACATTCAGGATACGTGGCACATCCTGCCGAGCGTGACCGTGCTGGCCGGCTTCAAGAGCACGTTCCAGAAGGCGAGCCAGCAGGTTCCCGTCCAGCCGATCCCCGGTTCGTTCTCGAACTCGACCGCGCTGCCCGTCGGCAAGATCAACACAGACAAGGCGTTTCTGCCCGAAATCGGCGCGACCTGGGCCGTCACCGAGCACGACCAGTTCTTCGTCAACGCACAGCAGAACATCCGCCAGTTCCCGACCAGCGCCGCCACCGGCCTGTCACCATTCGCGCTCGGCAGCCAGCCGGTGTTCGAAGATTTCAAGGCGAACGTTAAGCCCGAGACGAGCTGGACCTACGAAGTCGGCGCACGCTCGCAGCATTCGGTTTCGCTGGGGCCGATCACCGCCTTCGAAGGCCAGATCAGCTATTATCACGTCGATTTCAGCAACCGCCTGCTCGCGCTGAGCCCGACAACGGTGATCACCTCGATCATCAGCGGCGCGGCGATCGTCCAGAACGTCGGCGACGTGAAGACCGACGGCGTCGATTTCGCGGCGACTTTGCACTTCGGATCGCATTTCTCGATCTACAACGCGGTGTCGTACAACGATTCGAAATATCAGCAGAACTATTCGGTCGGCGTCCCGGCGGTCGTCGTGCCGACGGCGGGCAAGCAGGTGCCCGGCTCACCGAAATGGCTCAACAAGACGATCGTGTCGGCGAATTACGGCCCGTTTGACGTGCAGTTCACCGGCGATTATCTCGGCCGCCGCTTCGCGACCTTCACCAACGATCTGTCGGTGCCCGGCTACTTCACGCTCGCCGGGCGGATCGGCGTGGCGGTGCCGCTCAGCGACGCGATGTTCGTCAAGACGCTCAACTTGAGCGTCAACGTCACCAACATCACCGACCAGAAGGGCGCTTCGACGCTCAGCATCGGCGCGGCATCGGGCACGTTCAACCAATTCCCGGTCGCCCCGAGGCAGGTGTTCGGCACGATCAGCGTCAACTTCTGAGCTTACTCCCCGCAAGGGGGTAGGACTTGCTCATGTCGGATTGACGACATGCGGATGATGCATATACATCATCCGCATGTCCACCCAACCCGATCCGGCCTGCGCCTGCACCACGCTCCGCAAGGCGACCCGCGCCGTCACGCGGCTGTATGACGAGGCGCTTGCACCTGCGGACATGACGATCACGCAATTCGCGATCCTGCGCAACGTGGCGCGGCGCGGCACGGTCGCGCTCAGCCGGCTTGCCGAGCTTCTGGTGATGGAGCGGACATCGCTGTACCGGGCGCTGGCGCCGCTCGAAAAGCTCGGGTGGCTGACGATCGCCGACGCGGGCGCGCGGACCAAGACCGTCACCGTCACCGAGGCCGGACACGAGGCCCTCAAGCGCGCCCAAGTACCGTGGCAGGCGATGCAGACGCGCTTGATCGACGCGTTCGGTGCCGAGCAATGGACCGCGCTCGAAAGCACGCTCGGCCGATTATCCACGCTCGCGCAAGGAACCGACGCATGATCCTGCGCGTGCCGCCCCGCTTCTATGCGTATGTCGTCGTCGCGGTGACCTTCCTCGCCTTGCTCGTCTCGGCGGGATTGCGCTCCGCGCCGGGGGTGATGATGGTGCCGCTGGAGATGCACTTCGGCTGGGACCGAGCGACGATCTCGGGCGCGGCGGCGATCGGCATTTTCTTCTATGGGCTGGTCGGCCCGTTCGCGGCGGCGCTGATGCAGAGCATCGGCATCCGCCGCACGATGCTCGGCGGCCTCGCGCTGATGGCGATGGCGACGATCGCCAGCCTCAGAATGACCGAGGCATGGCACTATGTGCTGAGCTGGGGCGTGGTGTCGGGGATCGGCAGCGGCGCGGTCGCCTCGGTGCTGGGCGCGGCAGTGGTCAACCGCTGGTTCGCGACGCGGCAGGGCCTCGTCATGGGAATGCTGAGCGCGAGCACCGCGACCGGCGCGCTGGTGTTCCTGCCTGTCCTCGCCTGGCTGTCGAGCGCGGGCGACTGGAAGCCGGTGGCGATGACGGTGAGCATTGCCGCACTCGCGCTGGTGCCGCTCGTGTGGCTGCTGATCCCCGAACATCCCGGCGATGTCGGCACCGGTCGCTTCGGCGAGGCCGAGCCGACCACACCGCCCGCGATGAAGCAGGCGGCGACGCCGATGCTCGCGTTCGAGGCGCTGTTCCGCGCCAGCCGCAATCCCGTCTTCTGGCTGCTGTTCAGCACCTTCTTCGTCTGCGGGCTGACCACCAATGGGCTGATCGGCACGCATATGATCGCGTTCTGCGGCGATCACGGCATCGCGCCGGTCGCGGCGGCGGGGCTGCTGTCGATGATGGGGGTGTTCGATCTGATCGGCACCACCGCATCGGGCTGGCTCACCGACCGCTACGACCCCAGGAAGCTGCTGATGGTCTATTATGGCCTGCGCGGGGCATCGCTGATCGCGCTGCCGTTCATAGATTTCTCGGCGCTCAGCCTCACGATCTTCGCGGTGTTCTACGGGCTCGACTGGATCGCGACCGTGCCGCCGACCGTAAAACTCTCCAATCAGGCGTTCGGCGAGCGCGATGCGCCGGTGATGTTCGGCTGGATCCTGGTCGGCCACCAGCTCGGCGCGGCGACCGCCGCGTTCGGCGCGGGCGCGATCCGCGAGGCGACTGGCACGTATCTGCCCGCCTTCGTCATCGCCGGCGTGTTCGGGCTGATCGCTTCGGCGCTGTTCGTGACCGGCGGGCGCCGCGCGCCGCGCGCCGCGACGGCATGACTCCGGCTATTCCGCCAGCCCCGAGGGAACGCCAATATTGTGGCTGGAAATCCAGCGGCCGACATCCTCGAACGCGAGCAACTCGTTGAAGGCGATGCCGGCGCAGCTATCGGCGCGCCACCGCACCGAGCCGGCGAGCACGGGCAGTCCGGGAACCGAGAGCACCACCTCGTCACCGACGCGGTCGGGTTCGCTCAAATAGATACGCGCGCCAGCCTGCGAGATATTGCCGATCGCGGCAGCCTGATAGCGCGCGCCCGAACGCAGCCGCGCCGGGACGCTGACCGCAACACGCGGCGCACGCGCGACATGGCCGGCCCGCGGCTTGGGATCGGTCAGGACTTCGGCCATGTCGATGAACTGGCTGAACCGCACGCCCATCAACTCCGGGCGGCGCCAGACGACGCGCCCGCGCACGACCTTCGCCGAGCGGAACTCGATCTTGACCGAATCGCCGACCTCGAGGTCGGAGAAGATATGCGCCATCAGCCCGCCGCGCGAGATGTTGCGGACGAGACACAGCTCCTCGCCGAGCGCGGTGCGCAGGATGGCAGCCTTGAGAATCGACAGGTTGCGTGCGTCGCTGCGGCGCTCGGGTGCCGGCGGCACGTCGTCGGACATCGAAACGACGGTCAAGGCTTTGTCATTGCGACGGTCGAACACGGCCGCTCTCTCCCGATATTGAACTGGCGCGCCGAGGGCATGCCCGGCGCTAACCCCAGATTGGGTATCCAGACTCGGTTTACGCATCGTTAAGCGCGATATTTGGACCGAAGCGGATGGATGCACCTGGTGCAATCAAAGCTGCCTTGTTCGCACTTGCAGCATTTTCATTTTCGCCGCAAACAGGCGGTGCCTTTCAGGCATCCTCTCCTAAAACTTTCAAAGGCCGCCCTTCGGGGCGGCCTCTTTTTTGTCCGGCGCACGGCCGATTCGGGCGTCGGCCCAGGCGAGGAAGCTGGCGAGGTTGGGCAGATCGGTATGGCCGCCGTCATGCTGCCGCCACGCGAGCGCGCCGTCGAGCAACCCGCTGTTGACCGGCGGCATCTGCGCGGTGCGGTAATCGCCCCGTTCGGGCAGAGCGCCCGCGCCGAGCAAGCGGAACACGCGGCCGGCATCGACCGTCGCCATATAACTGCCCCGCTGATCGAGCCAGCGCGCATCGCCCGCCGCCGGCACGCCATAGCTGATGAAGGTGAGCCGTGGCGCGCACAAGGCGATGAGGGCGCTCGAATCGACGGGAAGGTCGTTTGCGGTATGCGCACCGCCTCGGCCCGACGCGGCGGCGTATTTCAGGAAATTGCCCGCCATCCAGTGATATGCGCCGACACTCGCGAGGTTGCCGACGCCTTCGCCGAAATCGCGGCGCAGCGGGGTCGCGCCGCCCTTGCCCGACGAGCCGATCAGCCCGACCGCGAAGCGCTGGTCGTAAGCCATCGTCACCAGCGCCGCCTTGCCCCAGCGCGACACGCCCTCGATACCGATATGGCGGCGATCGACCTGCGGGAGCGCGGCGATCGCATCGAACGCGCGGCTCGCGCCCCAGCCCCATGCGCGCAGCGCGCCCCATTCGTCAGGGTGGCGTGGACCGCCCTTGGCGACGAGGCCGATGATGCCCTGCCGCAATCCTTCGGCAGTGTCGGCCTGGACGCTCGACGTATCGAGAACGGCATACCCCCAGCCGTCGCCGATCAGAAGATCGCCCTTGGCGGATTGCAAATCGTCGGGCTTGTAGGTGAACAGGATCAGCACCGGCGCCGGGCGGGCGACGTCGGGCAGCACCACGGTCAGCCGGACATCGACGGTGATCGCCGGCCAGATGCGGTTGTCGACATGGCCGATCAGGCGGCGGAGGGTAACGGGCCTCCCCGCCATGATCCGGTGTTCGGTCGCGGCGACGTGCCATGTGACTTTCGGAACGCCTGCGGGAATGCGGCCATAAACCTCGCGCGCGTAATCTTCGGCGATACGCGGGCGCTGGATTCGCCACCATGTCGCGGCATCGGTCACGGTGCGGCCATCGGGCAAGCGCAGCGGATCGGGCAGATCGGGAAACGGGTTGGCTTTTGCCTCGTCGTAATTGGCATGATCGGGCGCGGCCTCGTCGCCATTGTGGCCGGGCACGAGCGCGGTGATGCCGAGCCGGTCCATCATCGCCTGATGATCCTGCTCGGCGATCGGCGACGCCGCAGCGACGAGCGCCACGCTGGCGGTGAGAACGACCCGTCGCCAGGTCACCGCGCGAGCACGTTCGCGGCCGTCGCGGCAGATCGTCTCGCCGAGCCCGGCGAACGCCACA
>Ga0247742_10000798_pt1 | contig 23915 bp, 12 predicted proteins | sample UWRJL208509C2_FD_180944 | JGI IMG/M metagenome (GOLD analysis project Ga0247742, IMG submission 180944) | Plant litter microbial communities from Arlington Agricultural Research Station in Wisconsin, United States - UWRJ-L208-509C-2 | ecosystem: Environmental > Terrestrial > Plant litter >... | reverse complement strand
GCTGCAGGAAACCAACCTGGAGCTCGAGACGGCCCGCGCCACCGCCGACAAGGCCAACCGCGCCAAGTCCGAATTCCTGTCGAGCATGAGCCACGAGCTGCGCACGCCGCTCAACGCGGTGCTGGGTTTCGCGCAGCTGCTGGCCTCGGACAAGCCGCCGCCGACCGTGTCGCAGCAGCGCTCGCTGGACCAGATCCTCAAGGGCGGCTGGTATCTGCTGCAGCTGATTAACGAGATCCTCGACCTGGCCATGATCGAATCGGGCAAGGTGACGATGTCGCAGGAATCGATGGGCCTGTCCGATGTGTTCAAGGACTGCCAGGCGATGATGGAACCGCAGGCGAAAAAGCGCGGCATCGCCATGCGCTTCACCAGCCTGGACCAGGCCTTCTTCGTTCATGCCGACCGCACCCGCCTCAAGCAGGTGATGATCAACCTGCTGTCGAACGCCATCAAGTACAACCGCAGCGGCGGCAGCGTCACCGTCAGCGCCGCCCCCAGCACCGTCAACGAGGGCATGGTGCACATTCGCGTGGCCGATTCCGGCAGCGGCCTGAGTCCGCTGCAGGTCGAGCAATTGTTCCAGCCATTCAACCGGCTGGGCCGCGAGCATGGCACGGAGGAGGGCACCGGCATCGGCCTGGTCGTCACCAAGCAGCTGGTCGAGCTGATGGGCGGCGCGATCGGCGTTGAAAGCGAGCCGGAGGTCGGCACCACCTTCTGGGTCGAGCTGGCGGCCAGCCAGGAACCGGTGCTGGAAGCGGCGCCGCTGAGCGCGGCCGATTTCGGCATCACCGAGGAACATGCGCTGACGCGCACGGTGCTGTACGTGGAAGACAATCCGGCCAACCTGATCCTGGTGGAACAGCTGGTGGCGCGCCGCGCCAACCTCAAGCTGCTGACCGCCATCGACGGCTACGCCGGCATCCAGCTGGCGCGCACCTACCAGCCCGATGTGATCCTGATGGACATCAACCTGCCCGGCATCAGCGGCTACGGCTGCCTGAAGATCCTGCAGGACGACGCCGAGACCGCCCACATCCCGGTGCTGGCGCTGTCGGCCAACGCCATGCCGCGCGATATCGACAAGGGCGTGGAGGCCGGCTTCTTCCGCTATTTGACCAAGCCCATCAAGGTGACCGAATTCATGGAAGCACTGGATCTGGCCCTGGGTTTTGCCGCAGACCATACGAAAGTTATTCATGATTGATCCATCCAACATGCTCGGCGCCAGCATCCTGATCGTCGACGACCAGGAGGTCAATGTCATGCTGCTGGAGCAGATGCTGGCCAACGCCGGCTACACGCGGGTCTCCAGCACCACCGACCCGTTCGCCGTCTGCGCGATGCACCAGCAACAGCACTACGACCTGATCCTGCTCGACCTGCAAATGCCGGGCATGGACGGCTTCCAGGTGCTCGAGGCGCTCAAGGTCATCGAGCCGGACGGCTATGTGCCGGTGCTGGTGATCACGGCGCAGCCCAACCACAAGCTGCAGGCGCTGCAGGCCGGCGCAAAGGACTTCGTCAGCAAGCCGTTCGAGCTGGTCGAGGTGGAGACGCGCATCCGCAACATGCTCGAGGTGCGCCTGTTGCATCGCCAGCTTAACCGCTACAACCAGCAGCTGGAGCACACGGTGATGCTGCGCACGGCCGAGCTGCGCGCCAGCGAGGCGCGCTTCCAGCGCTTCGCCGAGCTGTCGACGGATTGGTACTGGGAACAGGACGCCGACGGCACGCTGACCAACTGGTCCGGCCCGGTGACCGACATGGTGGGCATCGGCGGCGGCGACAGCGGCGGCTGGGACGTGGCCGAACGCGCGTTGCTCGACGAGAACATCGCCGAGCGCAAGCCTTTCCTCGATTTCGTCTACAGCCGCACCACGCCCAACGGCACGGTGCAATACCTGCAAGTGAGCGGCGAACCGATGTTCGACGAGTCCAGCCGTTTCGTCGGCTACCGCGGTGTCGGGCGTGACGTCACCGCGATGGCGGCGATGTTTACCAAGAAATAGGGCGTTGTTGCGGCTGGCGCAAATATGTTTGGCTTTTTAGTGTCTTTTTCTCAGCATTAAAAGTGCCGATACTGCATGACATCAACTTTTCAGGAGTGAAGTCATGCCTATTGCCTTGCTGGCGCTGACCATCAGCGCGTTCGCCATCGGGACAACCGAATTCGTCATCGTCGGGCTTTTGCCGACTATCGCCGCCGATCTTGGCGTCAACCTGCCGTCGGCCGGCCTGCTGGTCAGCCTGTACGCGCTCGGCGTCGCCGTCGGCGCGCCGGTGCTGACCGCCTTGAGCGGCAAGGTGCCGCGCAAACTGTTGCTGCTGTCGCTGATGGTGTTGTTCACCCTCGGCAACCTGCTGGCGTGGAAAGCGCCCAGCTATGAATCGCTGGTGATCGCCCGCATCCTGACCGGGTTGGCGCACGGCGTGTTCTTCTCGATCGGCTCGACCATTGCCACCTCGCTGGTGCCGAAGGAGAAGGCCGCCAGCGCGATCGCCATCATGTTCACCGGCCTGACCGTGGCGCTGGTGACCGGCGTCCCGCTGGGCACCTTTATCGGCCAGCACTTCGGCTGGCGCGAGACCTTCCTCGCCGTTTCGGCGCTGGGCGTGATCGCCTTTGTCGGCAGCCTGCTGTACGTGCCCAAGGATATCGCGCACAACAAACCCGCCTCGCTGCTGCAGCAGATGAAGGTGCTGGGCGAGCCGCGCCTGCTGCTGGTATATGCGATGACGGCGGTCGGCTACGGCGGCTCGTTTACGGCCTTCACCTTCCTGGCGCCCATCCTGACCGACATCACCGGCTTCAGCGTCAACACCGTCGGGCTGGTGATGCTGGTGTACGGCGTGTCGGTCGCGGTCGGCAATATCTGGGGCGGCAAGCTGGCCGACCGGCGCGGCCCGATCGGCGCGCTGAAGATCATCTTCCTCGGCCTGGCCGCCGTGCTTCTGGTGCTGAGCTTTGCCGCGCCGTACAAATGGCTGACCATCGCCACCGTGCTGGTGTGGGGCGCCTTCGCCTTCGGCAACGTGGCCGGCTTGCAAGTGTATGTGGTGCAGCAGGCGGAGCACTACACGCCGCGCGCCGTCGACGTGGCCTCGGGCCTGAACATCGCCGCGTTCAACCTCGGCATCGCCGGCGGCGCCTGGGGCGGCGGCCTGATCGTCGAGCACCTGGGCCTTGTGCACACCGGCTGGATCGGCGCGCTGGTGGTGCTGGGCGCCTTCGGCCTGACCGCGCTGAGCGGCCGGCTGGATAAGCTGAATCCGCGTCCGGCCGGGGTCGGGGGTAAAGCGCGTCACGTCGCCGCGCACTGAACCCGCACTTCGCGGTTGGGGTCAGACCCCGTACGGGGTCTGACCCCGGTTGGCCGTGCGGGGTAAAGCACGCGCAGCCACGGCTCCCCGAGCTTGAGTCCTTCGACCACCAGGTACGCCACCCCGGGACAGTGTATATTGGCGGCGATTCGAATTACTCGCCGCCTCCATGTCCGCCATTTCCCTGTTTTGCCTCGTCTTCGCTTACTTCGCCTTGCTGCTGGTCGTAGCCTGGCGCACCTCCCGCAACGCCACCAACGACAGTTTCTTCATCGGTAACAAGAGCAGCAACTGGAAGCTGGTGGCGTTCGGCATGGTCGGCACCACGCTGAGCGGCGTCACCTTCATCAGCGTGCCAGGCGCCGTCGGCCGCGACGGCTTCGGCTACCTGCAGGTGATTCTCGGCTACGTGCTCGGCTACGTCGCCGTGACCTACATCCTGCTGCCGCTGTACTACCGCCTCAAGCTGACCTCGATCTACACCTATCTCGACGGCCGCCTCGGCCGGCGCTCCTACCAGAGCGGCGCCGCCTTCTTCATCCTGTCGCGCACGCTGAGCGCGTCGGCGCGGCTGTACCTCGTGGTCAACATCCTGCAGATCACGATCCTGGACAGCCTCGGCGTGCCGTTCTGGATGACCACGCTGATCATCCTCGGCATGATCCTGCTGTACACCTACGAAGGCGGCGTCAAGACCATCGTCTGGACCGACACGCTGCAAACCACCGGCATGGTGCTGGGCCTGCTGGTCTGCGCCGGCTGGCTGCTGCACGAAATGAACTTGAGCCCGCTCGCCAGCCTGGCGCACATGCACGACAACAAGCTGACCCGCTGGATCACCAGCTCGGTCGACAGTCCCGCGTATTTCTGGAAACAGGTGCTGGCCGGCTTCTTCATCGTGCTGGCGATGACCGGCATGGACCAGGAGATCATGCAGAAGAACATTTCCGTGAAGACGCTGCGCGATTCGCAAAAGAACATGCTGATGCTGACCGTGATCCTGACCGCCGTGCTGTTGCTGTTCATGTTCCTCGGCGGCCTGCTGACGCTGTACGCGCCGACGGTCGGCGTGACGGCGGTGGGCGACAAGCTGTTCCCGGCGGTGGTCATGGGCCACATGCCGGCGCTGCTGCAGCTGATCTTTTTCATCGGCCTGGTCTCGGCGCTGTTCCCCAGCGCGGACGGCGCGATGACGGCGCTGACCTCGACCTTCTGCATCGACATCCTCGGCCTGCAGCGCCGCAACGACCTGGCCGAGCCGGCCAAGGTGCGGCTGCGCCACCACGTGCACCTGGCGTTCTGCGCCGTTTTCCTGCTGCTGGTGCTGATGTTCAAATGGGTCGACAACGCCAGCATGGTCGGCCTGGTGCTCAAGCTGACCGGCTACACCTACGGCCCGCTGCTGGGCCTGTTCGCCTTCGGCATCCTGACCGACCGAGCGGTGCGCGATCGCTGGGTGCCGTTGGTCGCGCTGGCCGGTCCGGCGCTGTGCTATGGTATTGACGTGAATCAGGCGTTGCTGTTCGGCAGCTACCGCTTGGGCCTGGAACTGCTTATCCTGAACGGATGCCTGGTCTTCGCGGGCCTGTTGCTGATCTCCAGGCCAGCAAAAAAAGTCGTGCATGCAGTATCATCATTGTAAATAACGCAACCACCCGGAGTATTAATGACCCGATCACCGTTTTCCTACCTACGCAGCGGCTTCGCCTTTTTCTGGCGCATGCTCGACGCCGGCCGCCGCACCATCCTGAACCTGATCTTCCTCGCGGTGCTGCTGGCGATCCTGTACATGATCTTCGGCGGCGGCCTCAAACCGCTGCAGCCGAAGACCACGCTGGTGCTGGACCTGAAGGGCCAGCTGGTCGAACAGTCCAGCATCAACGCCCGCGACGCGCTGCTGACCAATGTGCGCGGCGGCGAACTGCACAAGATGATGCAGCTGCGCGACGTGCTGGCGGTGCTCGACACGGCCGCCAAGGATCCGAACGTCGGCGCCGCCGTGCTGCTGACCGACGAACTGCAGGGCGCCGGCCAGGCCTCGCTGCGCGAAGTGGCGTCGGCGCTGGACCGCTTCAAGGCGGCCGGCAAGCCGGTGGTGGCGTGGGGTTCGAGCTACGACCAGCGCCAGTACCTGCTGGCCGCGCACGCGAGCGAAGTCTATATGCATCCGATGGGCATGGTGCTGCTCGAAGGTTTCGGCCGCTATCGCAATTACTACCGCGACGCGCTCGATAAACTGGGCGTGACGGTCAACCTGCTGCGCGTCGGCACCTACAAGAGCTTCGGCGAGCCGTACATCGCCAACGGCCCGTCGCCGGCGGCCAGCGAGGCCGAGGCGTATCTGAACAACGCGCTGTGGGCGTCCTACACCGACAACGTCGAGAAGGCGCGCAAGCTGCCGCAGGGCGAGATCATGAAGACCATCAACGAGCTGCCGACCAGGGTGGCCGAGGTCAATGGCGACCTCGCCAAGCTGTCGCAGTCGGTCAAGCTGGTCGACGGCTTGAAGACCAAGGATGAAATCCGCAAGATGATGATCGAGCGCGGCGCGCGCGACGCCGAAGGCAAGAGCTTCCGCCAGGTCGGCTTCGACGAATACCTGGGCCGCGTGTCGCACAAGCTGACCGGCGACGCCGTCGGCGTGATCGTGGCGCAGGGCGAAATCAGCGACGGTTCCGCCGGACCGGGTTCGATCGGCGGCGATTCGACCTCGAAGCTGATCCGCATGGCGCGCGAGGACGACCACATCAAGGCGGTGGTGCTGCGCGTCGATTCGCCCGGCGGCAGCGCCTTCGCTTCGGAGCTGATCCGCCGCGAGCTGGAACTGACGCGCGCCGCCGGCAAGCCGGTGGTGGTCTCGATGGGCAACGTGGCGGCGTCGGGCGGCTACTGGATTTCGATGGCGTCGGACGAGGTGATCGCGGAGCCGAACACCATCACCGGTTCGATCGGCGTGTTCGCCATCCTGCCGACCGCCGACAAGGTGATCGACAAGCTGGGCATCCACACCGCCGGCCAGCCGACCACCTGGCTGGGCGACGCGGGCAATCCGCTGCGTCCACTGGATCCGCGCTTCGGCCAGGTGATCCAGGGCAGCATCAATCACATCTATGCGGAGTTCACCACGCGCGCGGCCAAGGCGCGCAAGACCACGCCAGCCAAGATCGATGAAGTGGCCCAGGGCCGGGTGTGGACCGGCGCCCAGGCCAAGGAGCGCGGGCTGGTCGATACGCTGGGCAGCTACGGCGATGCGCTGAAGTCGGCGGCCACGCGCGCCAAGCTGGGGGGCGATTATCGCGTGGTCTACATCGAGCGCGAGACCAGCAAGTTCGATCGCTTCGTCGAGATGGTCGGCGGCGGCACGGCGCAGGCGGTGGCGCAGGCGGTCGGCGCGCAGCTCAAGCTGGGTACGACCCTGGCGACCGGCCTGCCGCCGAGCGCCGCGACCGGCATCGCCAACGATCTGGGATGGCTGTCGGAGCTGACGGCGGCGCGCAAGCCGTTCACGGCGATCACGCACTGCCTGTGCGAATCACCGTAACGGCAAATTGACCTCGAAGCAGCTGCGTCCATCCTTCATCAGGACGCAGCGCGCTTCGCCGCCGTGACGGCGGGCGATCTGGCGCACCAGCGCCAGGCCAAGACCGGCGCCGCTGTTGTCCAGCGTGCCCCGGCGGCGGAAGAAGGGCTCGAACACCCGCTCGAATTCCGCATCCGGCACGCCCGGACCAGCATCCCACACCCTCAGCCTTGCCTGGCCATCGGCGCTGACGATCTGCACCTGCGCCGGCGGCACGCCGTGGCGGTGCGCGTTCTCCAGCAGATTGCGCAGCAAGCGGCGCAGCAAACGCGGATCGCCCTGCACCACGGCCGATTCGCCATCGAGCACCGCCTCGTCGTAGCGCGCGCATTCCTCCGCCGCCAGCGCCAGCAGGTCCAGTTCCTCCGATTCCGTATTTTCCTGGATCGCGCCCAAGCGGCTGGCCAGCAGGATTTCGTCGAGCAGATGATTCAGCTCTGCGATGTCCTGTTCCAGTCCGGCGCGCCGCTTCGGATCGACGCCGTCCTTGATCAGCTCCAGCGCAAGGCGGATGCGCGCCAGCGGCGTGCGCAGTTCGTGCGAGGCGTTGGCCAGCAGCGTCTTGTGCGCGCCGACCAGCTGTTCGATCTGGTCGGCCGCGCGGTTGAAGCTTTGCGCCAGCCGCGCCACCTCGTCCTTGCCTTCGACCTTGACCCGCGTGGTGAAGTCGCCGGCGCCCAGCGATTCGACGCCTTGCTGCAGCCGTTCCAGACGCTTGGTCAGGTGCCGCACCAGCGGGAAGGCGGCGACGCCGATGCCCAGCGCAAGCAGCAGCAAGGCGTTGTGCAGCATGGCCTTGGGACGGGTGAAACCCAGCGGCTCGCTCGAGAGCAGCTTGCGGCCGTCGGGCAGGCGAACGAACGATTCGGGCGGCGGGCCGGTCATGCCCTGGCGGCGCCAGTGCCGCGCCGGGATCTGATCGCCAACCACGGCCAGCACGTGCCAGTCGCGCGTGTACAGCGTCATGTGCGCATCCATGCCGGCGGCCACGCGGGCCAGCGCCGCCTGCTGTTCGGCGGGCGGCGCATCGGGCGGCGCCAGCACGTTCTGCATCACGCGCGACAGCGTGACGTTGGAGCGCTCCAGCGGTCCGCCGGCGCGGCTCCACACCATCATCACGGCGATCGCGAACAGCAGCAGGATGGCCAGCAGCGCGACGTAGAAGCGGAAGTAGAGGCGCGGCAGGAAGAGGTTCAGGCGCTTCATCAATCCTGCACCTTGGCGAACAAATAGCCGGCGCCGCGCACGGTGATGATGCGGCGCGGATGTTTGGGGTCGTCCTCGACGGCGGCGCGGATGCGCGACATGTGCACGTCGATCGAGCGGTCGAAGGCTTCCAGCGGCTCGCCTTTGAGCAGGTCCATCAGCGCGTCGCGCGACAGCACGCGGCCGGCGTGTTGGGCCATCACCAGCAGCAGGTCGAACTGGTAGGCGGTCAGTTCGCACGGCACGCCATCGAGCCTGGCGGCGTGCGCGGCGGGATCGATTTCCAGCCGGCCGAAGCGCAGGAAGTCGTCGGCAGCCGGCGCCACGCCGCGTTTGGCGTCGATCTGGCGCAGGTCGACGCGGCGGCGCAGGATGGCGCGCAGCCGCGCCAGCAGCTCGCGCGGTTCGAACGGCTTCGGTAAATAATCGTCGGCGCCGATCTCCAGGCCGACGATGCGGTCGATGGCGTCGCCGCGCGCGGTCAGCATCAGCACCGGCACGTCAGAGACGGTACGCAACTGTCGGCACACGTCCAGGCCATCCATATCGGGCAGCATCAGGTCGAGGATCACGGCGTCGATCTGCGCGGCGGCGATGTACTCCATCGCGATGCGGCCGGTGGGCGCGTGGGCGACGCGATAGCCCGCCTGGCTCAGATACTCGGTGAGCATCTCGGCCAGCCGGGGATCGTCTTCCACCAGCAGGATTCGGTCTACGGAATTCATGGGTTCATGTAAGGGAAACCCTTATTTTTAACGGTGAATATAGTATGCACTGTAGCGGTTTTGCGGCGATGTCGGTCAGGTAAAGATATGTAAAGCTATTTTAGCGATATGCGCCCAAAGTCCTTGATTTGTAGCGAGTTTGTAACCCTGTGCGATCGTCCACAGACACCGCTAAATCCTTATGCTAGAGTCCTCGCATTGATCGTCACGGTGCTTCGCCGTGAATTCGCACGCTTATAAAAAAGGATGAAGATGGACAAGCCAACACTGAATGCCGCCCCACCAAAACGCAGCCGCAAGATACTCGGCAGCGTGATCGCCGTCGCTGTGATGGCGGCGCTGGGCGGATTGGCGTGGTACTTGACCCATCAGCCGGCGGGCGGCGCGGCGGCAGGCGCGCAAGCCGGCGGTCCTCCCGGTCCCGGCGGTCCGGGCGGCGGCCCTGGTGGTCCAGGCGGCGGACGCCGTTCGGCGGCGACCACGGTCGGCGTGGCGACCGCGGAGAAGGCGGATCTGCCGGTGACGCTGGAAGCGCTGGGTACCGTGACGGCGGCGGCCACCACCACGGTGCGTCCGCAGGTGTCGGGCATTTTGCAGAACGTGCTGTTCAAGGAAGGCCAGATGGTCAAGGCAGGCCAGGTGCTGGCGCAGATCGATCCGCGCCAGTTCGAGATGGCTTTGCTGCAGGCTTCCGGCCAACGCCAGCGCGATGAGGCGCAGCTGGAAAACGCCAAGCTCACCTTGAACCGCTACCGCACGCTGTTGGGCCAGGATTCGATCGCGCGCCAGGATGTGGATACGCAGGCGGCGCTGGTCAAGCAGCTTGAAGGCACGGTCATGACCGACCGCGCGGCCGAAGGCACGGCCAAGCTCAATCTCGGCTACACCAAGGTGATCGCGCCGATCTCGGGCCGCGTCGGTTTGCGCGTGGTCGATATCGGTAACCTGGTCGGCTCGGGCGATGCGGCCGGCATCGCCGTGATCACCCAGCTCTCGCCGATCGATGTCGAATTCTCGATCCCGCAGGACAGCGTGCCGCTGGTGATGCAGCGCGTGACCGAGGGCGCGGCGTTGCCGGCGCTGGCGCTGGACCGCACCCGCACCAATACGCTCGACACCGGCAAGTTCTCGGCGCTGGATAACCAGATCGATGTGCAGACCGGCACCGTCAAGGCCAAGGCGCGCTTCGCCAACGCCAAGTTCTCGCTGTTCCCGAGCCAGTTCGTCAACGTCAAGCTGGAACTGCATACCATCAAGGATGCGGTGATGGTGCCGGTGACGGCCGTGCGCCACGGCGCCAGCGGCGATTTCGTCTACGTGCTCAAGGCCGACAAGAGCGTCACCGTGCGCAAGGTCGTGCGCGGCCAGGCCACCGTCGACAAGGTGCAGGTCGCCAGCGGCCTGGAAGTGGGCGAGCAGGTCATCACCGAAGGCGGCGACCGGTTGAAAGAGGGCGCCAAGGTGACGCTGCCCGGCGCGGGCGGGCAGGGCAGGCGCGGCGCCGCAGCCGATGGCGCCTCGGCGCCGGCCGGCGAGCATCGTCGCCGCAACAAGGAAGGCGCGGCACAGCAATGAGTCCATCCGCTCCATTCATCCAGCGCCCGGTAGCGACATCGCTGCTGATGCTGGCGATCGTCCTGGCGGGCATCGTCGGGTTCAAATTCCTGCCGCTGTCCGCTTTGCCGCAAGTCGATTTCCCGACCATCCAGGTGCAGACGCTGTACCCCGGCGGCAGTCCCGAAGTGATGGGCCAGACCGTGACCGCGCCGCTGGAACGCCAGTTCGGCCAGATGGCCGGCTTGCAGCGCATGAGCTCCACCAGCGCCGCCGGCGTCTCCATCATCACGCTGCAGTTCGGCCTGGGCCAGACGCTGGACGTGGCCGAGCAGGAAGTGCAGGCCGCGATCAACGCCGGCTCCTCGCTGCTGCCGACCGACCTGCCGGCGCCGCCGGTCTACGCCAAGGTCAATCCGGCCGACGCGCCGGTGCTGACGCTGGCCATCACCTCCGACACCATGCCGCTGACCGAGGTGCAGAACGTGGTCAACACCCGGCTGGCGCTGAAGATCAGCCAGGTGTCCGGCGTCGGCCTGGTCACGCTGAGCGGCGGCCAGCGCCCGGCGGTGCGGATCCAGGCGGACACCAACGCATTGGCTTCCTACGGCCTCGGTCTCGACACGCTGCGCACCGCGATCACCGCGGCCAACGCCAACGGCGCCAAGGGCAGCTTCGACGGCCCGACCCGCGCCTACAGCATCAACGCCAACGACCAGCTGGTGACCGCCAAGGATTACAAGGACCTGATCCTGGCCTACAAGAACGGCGCCCCGGTGCGCCTGACCGACGTCGCCACCGTGGTCGACAGCGCGGAAAACGTGGAGCTGGGCGCATGGTCCGGCAACAAGCAGGCGATCATTCTCAATGTGCAGCGCCAGCCCGGCGCCAACGTCATCGCCACCGTCGACGCGATCAAGCAACGCTTGCCGGAGCTGCAGGCCAGCCTGCCGGGCGCGCTGCACGTCGAGGTGCTGAGCGACCGCACCACCGGCATCCGCGCCTCGGTCGAACACGTCGAGATGGAACTGCTGCTGGCCGTGGTGCTGGTGGTGCTGGTGATCTTCGCTTTCCTGCACAGCATCCGCGCCACCGTCATCGCCAGCCTGTCGGTGCCGATCTCGCTGATCGGCACCTGCGGCGTGATGTATCTGCTCGGCTATAGCCTCAACAACCTGTCGCTGATGGCGCTGACCATCGCCACCGGCTTCGTCGTCGACGACGCGATCGTCATGATCGAGAACATCTCCCGCTACATCGAGGAAGGCGAAACGCCGATGGCGGCCGCGCTCAAGGGCGCCAAGCAGATCGGCTTCACCATCATTTCGCTGACGGTGTCGCTGATCGCGGTGCTGATTCCGCTGCTGTTCATGGGCGACGTGGTGGGACGCCTGTTCCGCGAATTCGCCATCTCGCTGGCGATCACCATCCTGATTTCCGCCGTGGTGTCGCTGACGCTGGTGCCGATGATGTCGGCGCGCTGGCTCAAGAGCCATGCCGAGGAAAAGCAGAGCCGCTTCGCGGTGCGCTTCCAGCAGTTCTTCGACTGGGTGGTCGGCCACTACGACAAGTCGCTGACCTGGGTGCTCAACCACAGCGGCCTGACGCTGCTGGTGGCGCTGGCCACCCTGCTGCTGACGGTGCTGCTGTACGTGGTGATCCCGAAAGGGCTGTTCCCGACCCAGGACACCGGCCAGCTGCAGGCGCGCCTGGAAACCGGCAAGGCGGTCTCCTACGCCAGGATGGCGGCGCTGCAGCAGCAGGCGGTGAAAACCATCATGGAAGATCCGGACGTCGGCACGCTCAGCTCCGTGGTCGGCGTGGACGCCGCCAACAACACCATGCTCCACACCGGCAGCATGCTGATCAACCTGAAACACAAGCGCGTCGGCAGCCAGCAGGAGACCATGGAGCGCCTGCGCAACCGCGTCGCCGAGATTCCGGGCCTGACGCTGTACCTGCAGCCGACCCAGGACCTGACCATCGACGCCGAATCCGGCCCGACCCAGTTCCGCGTCTCGATCGAGGGCGCGGACAACGCCACCGTCAACGAATGGGCCACCAAGCTGGCGGCGCAGATGCGCACCAAGTCCGAGCTGCGCAACGTGGTGTCGGACGTCGGCGCCAGCGCCGGCGCGGCCTACGTCAGCGTCGACCGCGACACCGCCTCGCGCCTGTCGGTCACCGCCGCCTCCATCGACGACGCGCTGTACAGCGCCTTCGGCCAGCGCATCGTCTCGACCATCTTCACCGAGACCAACCAGTACCGCGTGATCCTGGAAGCGCGCCGCGACGACATCACCACCCCGGCCGACCTGGGCAACCTGCAGCTGCGCACCGGTTCCGGCAAGGCGACGCCGCTGTCGGCGGTGGCCTCGATCAGCGAACGCCAGGCGCCGCTGCAGGTCACGCACGTGGCGCAGTATCCGGCCACCACGCTGGGCTTCGACACCGCACCGGGCGTTTCGCTGGGCACGGCGGTCGACAGCATCAAGCACGCCGCCGCCGAGATCAAGTTCCCGGCCTCGGTCACGCTGACCTTCCTCGGCGCGTCCGGCGCGTACCAGAATTCGCTGTCGAATCAACTGTGGCTGATCCTGGCCGCCGTGGTCTGCGTCTATATCGTGCTGGGCGTGCTGTATGAAAGCTATATCCACCCGCTGACCATCCTGTCGACGCTGCCGTCGGCCGGCGTCGGCGCCTTGCTGGCGCTGTGGATCACCGGCCAGGATCTGGGCGTGATCGGCATCATCGGCATCATCCTGCTGATCGGCATCGTCAAGAAGAACGCCATCATGATGATCGACTTCGCCATCGAGGCGGAACGCGACGAAGGCAAGCCGCCGCGCGAGGCGATCCACCAGGCCGCGCTGCTGCGCTTCCGCCCGATCTTGATGACGACCCTGGCCGCGCTGTTCGCCGCCGTGCCGCTGATGCTGGGCTGGGGCGAGGGCGCTGAACTGCGCCGTCCACTTGGCCTGGCCATCTTCGGCGGCTTGATCGTCAGCCAGATGCTGACGCTGTTCACCACGCCGGTGATCTACCTCGGCTTCGACAACCTGGCGCGCCGCGTGCGCCGCCGCTTCCATGCCGACGCGCCGCGCGATCCGCACCAGGCGGCGCTGCTGTCGCCGGCCCCCGGCGGCAACAAGCCTGAAGGCGGTGCGCCGTGAACCTGTCGTCCCCGTTCGTCAAGCGCCCGATCGCCACCGTCCTGTTGACGTGCGGCCTGGCGCTGGCCGGCATCGGCGCGTTCTTCGTGCTGCCGGTGGCGCCGCTGCCGCAAGTCGATTTTCCGGTCATCTCGGTCAACGCTAGCCTGCCCGGCGCCAGCCCGGCGACGATGGCGACCAGCGTCTCGACGCCGCTGGAGCGCCACCTCGGCACCATCGCCGGCGTCAACGAGATGACGTCGCAGTCCAACACCGGTTCTTCCAGCGTGACCCTGCAGTTCGACTTGAACCGCAACGTCGACGCGGTGGCCCGGGAGGTGCAGGCGGCGATCAACGCCAGCCGGGTCGACCTGCCGGCCACGCTGCGCAGCAATCCGACCTACCGCAAGGCCAACACCTCCGGCAGCCCGGTGATGATCCTGGCGCTGACCTCGAAGACCCGCACGCCGGGCCAGATATTCGACTCCGTCTCCAACACCGTGCTGCAACGCCTGTCGCAAGTGACCGGCGTCGGCGACGTGGAGCTGGGCGGCAGCTCGCTGCCGGCGGTGCGGGTCGAACTCAATCCCTACGCGCTGAACCAATACGGCCTGGCGATGGAGGACGTGCGCGCCGCCATCCAGGCCACCAACGCCAACCGGCCGCGCGGCGCGCTGCAGGGCAACGGCCGCCGGCTGCAGATCTACACCGAGTCGGCCAACGCCAGCGGCGGCCGCAGCGCCGCCGACTACCGCAGGCTGGTGGTCGGCTGGCGCAACGGCACCGCCATCCGCCTGCAGGACGTGGCGGAGGTGGTGGACGGCGTCGAGGACCAGAACAACCTTGGCCTGTTCAACGGCCAGCCGGCGATCATCGTGGTGCTGCGCACCCAGGCCGGCGCCAACGTCATCGAGACGGTGGACAGCGTGCGCGCGCAGCTGCCGCAGCTGCAGGCGCAGTTGCCGTCGGACGTGAAGATCGACGTCGCCAGCGACAGCACCAACTCGATCCGCTCGTCGCTGCACGAAATCGAGGTCACGCTGATCATCTCCATCCTGCTGGTGGTGCTGGTGGTGAGCGTGTTCCTGCGCAACGTGCGCGCCACCATCGTGCCGGCGGTGGCGACCATCGTCTCGCTGCTGGGCACCTTCGGCGTGATGTACCTGCTGGGCTTCAGCCTGAACAACCTGTCGCTGATGGCGCTGACCGTGGCCACCGGCTTCGTCGTCGACGACGCCATCGTGGTGCTGGAAAACACCACCCGCCACATCGAGGCCGGCATGGACCGCTTCGAGGCGGCGCTGCTGGGCGCGCGCGAGGTGGGCTTCACGGTGCTGTCGATCAGCCTTTCGCTGATCGCCGTGTTCATTCCGTTGCTGTTCATGGGCGGCCAGTTCGGCGCCCTGTTCAAGGAATTCGCCATCACGCTGTCGGCCGCCGTGATGATTTCGCTGGTGGTCTCGCTGACCACCACGCCGATGATGTGCGCCTGGCTGCTGTCGCCGGGCCACGCGAACTCGAAGCCGCCGGGCCGCCTGGCGCGCTTCTTCGAATCGGGCTTCGACAAGATACTGAAGGGCTATGAGCATAGCCTGGACTGGGCGCTGCACAGCGTCTGGCTGGTGATGCTGAGCCTGGTGTTCGTCATTGCGCTGAACGTCTACCTGTTCGCGGCGATACCGAAGGGCGGCTTCCCGCAGCAGGACACGGGCCAGATCAGCGGCGGCATCCGCGCCGACCAGAGCATCTCCTTCCAGGCGATGCAGGGCAAGCTGCGCCAGCTGGTCAACATCATCAAGGAAGATCCGGACGTCGCCACCGTGGTCGGCTTCACCGGCGGCCGCCGCGCCGGCGGCGGTTTCATGTTCATCAACCTGAAACCGGCCAACCAGCGCACGGTGGCGGGGCAGGCGGTGATCGCGCGGCTGCGGCCCAAGCTGGCCAGGGTGACCGGCGTGAGCCTGTTCCTCAGTCCCGTGCAGGATTTGCGCTCAGGCGGCCGTTCGGCCAACGCCAACTTCCAGTACACGCTCAAGAGCGACAACCAGGCCGACCTGAAAAAATGGGCGACCCGCCTGGCCGACGCGATGAAGAGCCAGCCCTCGCTGACCGACGTCGACACCGACCAGGCGGACAACGGCGTCGAGACCTTCGTCACCATCGACAAGACCAGCGCCGCGCGCCTGGGCGTGTCGGCGCGCGATATCGACAACGCCCTGTACAACAGCTTCGGCCAGCGCCAGGTCGCGACCATCTACGATGAGTTGAACCAGTACCACGTCATCATGGAAGTGTCGCGCAAGTTCAGCTCCAGCCCCGAGGACCTGAAAGACGTCTACGTGCCGTCGAAAGGCTTGCCGGCGCCGACGGCCAGCAACCCGAGCGGCGCGCCGGTGGCGCTGAGCACCGCCACGACCACCGCGGGCGGCGCAAGCTCCACGTCCGCCAGCAGCGGCACCGCGCTGGCGGCCAACGTCGCCGCACCGGCGGTGCGGGATGCGTCGTCCGGCTCCGCCCTGAGCACCAAGGCCACCACGATGGTGCCGTTGACCACACTGGCCAGCTTCGCCGAAAGCTCGGCGGCCACCTCGATCAACCACCAGGACGGCGAACTGGCCACCACCATCGCCTTCAACCTGCCGACCGGCGCCAGCCTGTCCGACGCGGAGCAGGACATCAAGGCGGCCGAAGCGGAAATCGGCATGCCGAACAATGTGCGCGGCAGCTTCGCCGGCTCGGCCAAGAGCGCGCAGGACAGCAACAAGTCGCTGCCGCTGCTGATCCTCGCGGCGATCGTGGTGATCTACATCGTGCTGGGCATCCTGTACGAAAGCCTGGTCCATCCGGTGACGGTGCTGACCACGCTGCCGTCGGCCGGCGTGGGCGCGGTGCTGGCGCTGCTGATCTTCAAGATGGAGTTCTCGACCATCGCGCTGATCGGCATCTTCCTGCTGATCGGCATCGTCAAGAAGAACGCCATCCTGATCATCGACTTCGCGCTGGAAGCGGAGCGCGCGCGCGGCCTGTCGGCGCTGGAGGCGGTGCGCGAAGCCTGCCTGCTGCGCTTCCGCCCGATCCTGATGACCACACTGGCCGCCGCCCTCGGCGCGCTGCCGCTGGCGATCGGCTTCGGCGAGGGCTCGGAGCTGCGCCGCCCGCTGGGCGTGGCCATCATCGGCGGCTTGATCGCCAGCCAGCTGCTGACACTCCTCACCACGCCGGTGGTCTACATCCTGATGGACAAGCTGCGCCGACGCGGGCCGTCCGAACAACAATTGAGCCGCATTCATAGCGAGTCGCCAAGCACACCATGAGCAAACATCTATCCACTCCCCGTTACCCATTGATCGCGCTGGCCCTGGCGTCCGCGCTGCTGGCCGGCTGCGCGGTCGGCCCGGCCTACAAGCTGCCGGAAACGCCGCAACCGGCCGCCTACAAGGAAACCGCCAGCGAGGCGCAGAAGGCCGCCGCCGGCTGGACGGCCGCCGCGCCGGCCGACGCGCTGGAACGCGGCCCGTGGTGGCAGCTGTTCGGCGATCCGCTGCTGAACCAGATGGCCGACAGCATCGAGGTCTCGAACCAGAACGTCGCCGCCGCCGTCGCCGCCTACGCGCAGGCGCGGGCGGCGGTGGCCGAGCAGCGCGCGTCGCTGTTCCCGGCGGTGTCGCTGAACGGCAGCGCCGTGCGCTCCGGCGGCGGCGACAACGCGCAGACCAATAACCAGTACCGCGCCAACATCGGCGCCAGCTGGGAGCCGGACATCTGGGGCAGGCTGCGCGCCGGCGCCAACGGCGCCACCGCCAGCCTGCAGGCCAGCGCCGCCGACCTGGCCGCCGCGCGCCTGTCGGCGCAGGGCGAGCTGGCCATCAACTACTTCTCGCTGCGCCAGACCGACGCCGAAAAAGCGCTGCTCGACGCCACCACCGAGGGCTATGAACGGGTGCTGCAGATCACGCAGAACCGCTTCGACGCCGGCATCGCCGCCAAGTCGGACCTGCTGCAGGCGCAGACCCAGTTGGCCAGCGCCCGCATCGACCAGATCACGCTGCAGCGCCAGCGCGCAACCTTGGAGCACGCGATCGCTGTCCTGCTGGGCAAGGCCGCCAGCGACTTCACGCTGGCGCCGGCGCCGTGGGTGATGATGGTGCCCGACGTGCCGACCGGCGTGCCGTCGACGCTGCTGCAGCGCCGTCCGGACATCGCCTCGGCCGAGCGCCGCGTCGCCGCCGCCAATGAGCAGATCGGTATCGCCCGCAGCGCCTACTTTCCGGCGCTGAACCTGACCGGCTCCTTCGGCTACGGCTCCAACTCCACCGGCGGCTTGTTCAACGCCTCCAACAACCTGTGGTCGCTGGGGCTGTCGGCGGCGCAGACGCTGTTCGACGCCGGCGCCATCAAGGCCCGCGTGGGCGGCGCCGAGGCGCAGCGCGACCAGGCCATCGCCCAGTACCGGCAGACGGTGCTGACCGCGTTCGCCGACGTCGAGAACCAGCTGGCCGCGACCCGCACGCTGGCGCAGCAGCAGGATCTGCGCAAGGTGGCGTCCGAGGCGGCCGACCAGGTCGAGGTGCAGATGCTGAACCGCTACCGCGCCGGTCAGGTCAGCTATAGCGATGTGGTGACGGCGCAGAACACCGCGCTGTCGGCGCGCCGCGCGCTGGTGCAGGCGCAGGCCGACCGCCAGACCACGGCGGTCGCGCTGATCCAGTCGCTGGGCGGCGGCTGGCACGCCGCAAGCGAGTAGACGGCGGCAGGCTTGGTTTTTGAACGCGACATTTGTATAATCATCTGACAAGATGTCCTCAATACCATTTCCCCGAGTTGCCACGGTTGGCAGCCATGCCACGATGACCAAGCCTAGCGCCGCCGACGTCGCTGTTCCCGCCAATGCCGCCGTGCCTGTCGTCGGTATCGGCGCGTCCGCCGGCGGCCTCGACCCGATTTGCGAACTGCTGGCCAGCGTGCCGCCCGACAGCGGCGCCGCCTACGTGGTGGTGCAGCACCTCGACCCGCTGCACAAGGGCATGCTGCCGGAGCTGCTGCAGCGCGTGACGGCGATGAAGGTGGCGGAGGTCGCCGACGGCATGGCCGTCGAAGCGGACCATGTGTACGTGATCCCGCCCAATCGCGACCTGGCGCTGGAGGGCAACCATTTCGTGCTGCGCCAGCCGTCCGGCCTGCGCGGCCGCCGGCTGCCGATCGATCATTTCTTCCTGTCGCTGGCCGAGCATGGGCGCGAGCGGGCGGCCGGCATCGTCCTCTCCGGCATGGGCGCCGACGGCACGCTGGGCCTGAAGGCGATCCGCGAGCAGGGCGGCCTGGCGCTGGCGCAGCTGCCGGCGTCGGCCCGGTTCGATCCGATGCCGCTGAGCGCCATCGCCGCCGACGCGGTCGACGTGGTGGCGCTGCCGGCGGAGATGGCGGCGCGCATGCACAGCTGGCGGCTGCGCCGGCTGGACAGCCCGCCGGAGCAGGCGCTGGCCCGGCGCGACGCGCTGCAGCAGTTGTACGAGCTGCTGCTCAAGCAGACCGGCGCCAATTTTTCCGACTATAAGCTCAGCACCGTGCTGCGCCGCATCGACCGCCGCATGACGCTGCGCCAGTGCGCCGCGCTGCCGGACTACGTCGCCTTCATGCGCGAGAATCCGGCCGAAGTCGAACTGCTGTTCAAGGAACTGCTGATCGGCGTGACCAACTTCTTCCGCGACCCCAAGGTGTGGGACTACCTGATGGAGAGGGCGCTGCCGCAGCTGCTGGCGGCGCACCCGGACGGCGCCGCCTTCAAGGCCTGGGTGCCCGCCTGCTCGACCGGCGAGGAGGCCTATTCGCTGGCGATCGCCTTCAACGAAGTGCTGGAGCGGCTGCGGCCCGAGGCGCAATATACGCTGCAGATCTTCGCCACCGACCTGGACGACGACGCCATCGGCCGCGCGCGCCAGGGCCTGTTCGGCGCCGGCATCGAGGCCGACGTCTCGGCCGAGCGGCTCAAGCGCTACTTCATGCCGGCCGAGGGCGGCGGCTACCGCGTCCGCAAGGAAGTCCGCAACACCATCATCTTCGCGCGGCAGAACATCATCTCCGATCCGCCGTTCACCAAGCTCGATATCCTGTGCTGCCGCAATCTGCTGATATACTTCACGGCGAAGCTGCAGGAGCAGTTGATCCCGCTGTTCCACTACGCGCTGAAGACCGGCGGCATGCTGATGCTGGGCAGCGCCGACACGCCCGGCCATTTCAACGACCTGTTCGCGCCGATGCAGGGCGCGGGCCGCATCTACCGGCGGCTGGACGCATCGATCCAGCGCGTCGCCAATTATTTTCCGACCCGCGTCACCAGCGTGTCGGCTACCAACGTCAGCGAGCCTAGCCAACCATCCATGAACGGCAATCTTCAATCCCAGGTCGAGCAGCTGCTGCTGGAGAAGCACACGCCGGCGGCGGTGCTGCTCAACGTCCATGGCGACATCCTGTACATCCACGGCCGCACCGGCGCCTATCTGGAACCGGCGGCGGGCAAGGCCAACTGGAACATCCACGCCATGGCGCGCGACAGCCTGCGCCACGAGCTGGCCGACCTGCTCAAGCGCGCGGCGCAGGGCGGCGGCGCGGTCGCCGTGCGCGGCCTGATCCTGCGCGACGCGGCGGGCAAGCCGTCGCTGGCGGTGGACCTGAGCGCCGAGGCGATGCCGGAGAACGGTCCGTTGTCCGGCTCGGTGATGCTGACCTTCGCCGCCGTGCCGCTGCCGTCCGAGAAGAAGCGCGCGCGCTCCAGCAACCCGCAGGTGCTGGAGCTGGAACAGCAGCTGGCGCAGGCGCGCCTGGAAATCCAGGCGGTGCGCGACGAGATGCAGGCCTCGCGCGAGGAGCTCAAGTCGGCCAACGAGGAACTACAGTCGACCAACGAGGAGCTGCAGTCCACCAACGAAGAGCTGACCACCTCCAAGGAAGAGATGCAGTCGCTCAACGAGGAGCTCTACACCGTCAACGCCGAGCTGCAGTCCAAGGTCGACGACCTGTCGCTGGTCAACGGCGACATGAAGAATCTGCTCAACAGCACCGACGTCGCCACCATCTTCCTCGACAGCGAACTACGCATCCGCCGCTTCACCGACAAGGCCAAGCAGATCTACAAGCTGCTGCCCGGCGACGTCAACCGGCCGTTGAGCGACATCACCAACGACCTCGATTACCCCGAGCTGGAACAGGACGCGCAGGAGGTGCTGCGCACGCTGGTGTTCAGCGAACGCCAGATCCCGACCCGCAACGCGCGCTGGTTCACGGTGCGCATCATGCCTTACCGGACGGTGGAAAACGTCATCGACGGCGTGGTGGTCACCTTCATCAACATCACCGAGTCGAAGCAGCTGGAGGCGCGGCTGCGCTCTATCCAGGGCGGCAAGGAGTAATCATGGCGACCCGTCCGCGTCCCGAGCTCGATCCCGACAAGCTACGCGACGCGGCCGAGCAGACCGTCAACGCGCTGGCGGTGACCGGCGTGACGCCGCCGCGCCACGCCAGCAGCGACACGCTCAAGCAGTGGCACGAGCTGCAGGTCAGCCAGATCGAGCTGGGGATGCAGAACCTGGCGCTGTCGGAACTGCAGCAGGAGCGCGACCAGGCCGAAGCCGGGCGCGATCGCTACGCCATGCTGTACGAGCAGGCGCCGGCCGGCTATCTGTCGCTGGATGTGGACGGCCGCATCACCCGCGCCAACCACGCGGCGGCCGAGCTGCTGCGCGGCCATCGCGGCGATTTGCAGGGCAAGCGCTTCGAGCAGTTCGTGGCGCCGAACGCGCAGTCGACGCTGCGCCGCTTCCTGGCCGGCCTGTTCGCCACCGGCGTGCGCGGCGTGCTGGAACTGCCGCTGTTCGACCGCGATTCCGGCGAGGGCGCGGCGGCGGTGCGCCAGGTGCACATCGAAGCCAACCTCGATGCGGCGGCGCAGAAGTGCCGCGTGATCCTGACCGACATGGGCACGCCGCTGATGCGCGAGGCGGCGCGGCGGCGCGCCTTCCAGGTGCTCGACAACATCAACGAGGGGGTGCTGGTGTGCGACATCGACCAGCACATCGTGGCCGTCAATCCTGCCTTCACGCGGCTGACCGGCTATCCGGTGGAGGAAGTGTTGGGCCGCAACCCGCGCTTCCTCGGCCGCCGCGAGGCGCATCCGGTCGGTTATCACGCAGAGGCGATGCGCTGCCTGCGCAGCTACGGCAAGTGGCAGGGCGAGGTGCACAACCGCCGCCGCGACGGCACGCCGTTCGTGGCGTCGATGTCGCTGACGGTGGTGCGCGACGAGCAGGGTGAGATCAGCTATTTCATCGGCGTGTTCTCCGACATCACGGCGCGCCTGCAGGCGGACTCCGACCTGATGCGGCTGTCGCGCGAGCTCGATGCGCGCGTGGTCTCGCGCACCGCCGAACTGACGGAGGCCAACCGCCTGCTGCTGCTGGAGGTGGCCGAGCGCAAGCGCGCCGAGGCCGCGCTGCACGATTCGCGCGAGCAGCTGCGCAAGCTGGCCGAGCACCTGGAAACGGTCAAGGAGGCCGAACGCACCCGCATCGCGCGCGACATCCACGACGAGCTGGGGCAGAACCTGCTGGCGCTGCGGATCGACGTCGGCATGCTGCACGAGCGCACCGCCGGGCGTCATCCCCATTTGCACCGGCGCATCGGCACGGCGCTGGAGAATGTCGACACCACCATCCGCAGCGTGCGCGGCATCATGAACGAGCTGCGGCCGGCGGTGCTGGACCTGGGGCTGCAGGCGGCGATGGAATGGCAGGTGGCCGAGTTCCAGAAGCGCAGCGGCCTGGCCTGCACGCTGGCGCTACCCGACGAAGCGGCCGTGGTGGCGCTGCCGGACGGGATGGGGATCGTGCTGTTCCGCGGCCTGCAGGAGGCGCTGCTCAATATACGGCGGCACGCCAGCGCCACCCGCACCGACGTCAGCCTGGTGCTGCGGGACGGGCGCCTGACTTTCACCGTCAGCGACAACGGCATCGGCATCGCGCCGCGCCATCGCGGCAAGGCCGATTCCTTCGGCCTGGTCGGCATGGCGCAGCGCGCGGCGGCGCTGGGCGGCAGCCTGGCCATCGCGCCCTTCGTGCCGGGGCAGGGCTGCACGCTGACGATGGTGTTCGACCTGTAGCGAAAAATCATTTTCAGCCCCCGGCATAAGGAATATACTGCCGCTGAAACTCATTCAGGGGCGATTAACGTGTTAAAAAATCTAGCAATTCCGGCGCTGCTGCTCGCCGCAGTGACCGCGCAGGCCGACGAAGGCCAATGGCAGCCGTACCAGCTGCCGCAGCTCAAATCCGAACTGAAACGCATCGGCATCACCATTCCCGCCGAAAAACTGGCGGACTTGTCGAAGCATCCGATGAGCGCCATCGTCGCGCTGCCCGGCTGCTCGGCGTCGTTCGTCTCTGACGCCGGCCTGGTGGTCACCAATCACCATTGCGCCTACGGCGCCATCCAGCGCAATTCGACCCCGGAGCACAATTACATCGCCGACGGCTTCCTGGCCAAGACCCGCGCCGAGGAGCTGGCCGGCGGCCCGAACTCGCTGGTGTACGTGACCGACAAGGTGGAAAACGTCACCAGCCGCGTGCTCAAGGACATCACGCCGGCCATGAGCGGCAAGCAGCGCAACGAGGCGGTGGAGAAGGCCGTCAAGGCGCTGATCGCCGAATGCGAGAGCGACAAGAGCTACCGCTGCTCGGTGCCGGCCTTCCATCGCGGCCTTGAGTACTACCGCATCCGCCAGATGATGATCCGCGACGTGCGCCTGGTGTACGCGCCGGCCAACTCGCTGGGCGACTTCGGCGGCGACATCGACAACTACGAATGGCCGCGCCACGTCGGCGACTATTCCTTCCTGCGCGCCTACGTCGGCAAGGACGGCCGCCCGGCCGATCCGTCGCCGGACAACGTGCCCTACCACTCCAAGGACTTCCTGGTGGTGTCGGCGGCGGGCCTGAAGAACGGCGATCCGGTGCTGCTGGCGGGTTATCCCGGCCGCACCAGCCGCTACAAGCTGCCGTCGGAAATCCGCTACGCGCGCGACGCGGCCTATCCGGCCAAGGCGAGCGAGATCCAGTCCGACCTGGACGTGATCGCGGCGTCGACCAGGGACAGCGCCGCGTCGGCGGTGCGCTACGCCAGCGTGGTCAAGAGCCTCAACAACGTGATGAAGAAAACGCGCGGCCTGATGGACGGCTTCGCGCGCAAGGACGTCGCCGCCATCAAGGACGTGCAGGACGCGGAATTCCGCGCCTGGTACGGCAAGCAGTCCGGCGTATCGAAGACCATGCTGGCCGAACTGGATGCGATGATCGCCGCCGACATCGCGCTCAGCGACGAGGA
>Ga0247742_10000797_pt1 | contig 23919 bp, 19 predicted proteins | sample UWRJL208509C2_FD_180944 | JGI IMG/M metagenome (GOLD analysis project Ga0247742, IMG submission 180944) | Plant litter microbial communities from Arlington Agricultural Research Station in Wisconsin, United States - UWRJ-L208-509C-2 | ecosystem: Environmental > Terrestrial > Plant litter >... | reverse complement strand
GCCGGATGCCGGTGTTCCTAACCCCGGACCAGTGGGAGACGTGGTTGCAGCCCGTCCCGCTCGATGGCGCCGACCAGCAGCGCGTGATGCTCGACATGCTCAACCAGACCTCCGAGCACGTCGCCACCACCATCACCACCTATCCGGTGTCACAGCGCGTGAACAGTGTTCGCGGTAAGGACGCTGCCGATCCGGCCGACCGCACGTTGATCGAACCGGTCGCGATCGAGGATTCCGACCTCACGCGTTGATGTCCTCGCGGGTCGGATAGGAGTTCTGAGCTCCAACCCGTTGCACAGAGAAGGTTCTGACTCGGACGGCTGTCTTGGTGGCTTCTGCGAGGTTCGTCCCGGCGAGGAGTTCGGCGGCAAGGGCACCGGCAAAGGCGTCGCCGGCACCGGTGGAATCGACTGCGTGCGTGATGGGTTCGGTGGGTACTTCACCGACGGATTTGCCGTCGGCCCAGAACGCGCCTTGCGCCGAGGGTGATGGCCACTGATCGCGCGATTGTGCTGAGCACGAGTACGGCGCGCAGCACGCCCGCCGCCCCAAGGCAGTCAAGTGACCTACCTGTTCCTCGTCGGCGCGATCCTCTTCGAGGTCGCCGGAACACTCAGCCTTCGAATGGCCACATGGCGCGGGCCACGATGGGTCGCTCCCATGGTGATCGCGTATGTACTGGCCTTCGCGATGCTCACTCTCACTCTCCGTTCCGGCATGCCGATCGGAATCGCCTACGGAATCTGGACAGCGGTCGGCGTAGCCCTGACCGCGGTCGCCGGCCGTGTTCTCTTCAAAGAATCGTTCACCTGGATCACGGCCCTCGGCGTCGCCCTGATTGCCGGCGGTGTTCTCATGGTGGAGCTCGGCCGAGTTCACTGAGCAATCAGCCCTTCGCAGGCCTAGGCCGGGCAGCGTGACCACGTACACACGGTCGCGGTGCCTCAGCTCACACTCGGCTGCTCCGGCCGAGTGGTCGTCGATCCAAATTCAGGAGTGATCCTTTGCGGAAGGCCGCCACCGAGTGCGCGAGTGTCCGCGAACGTCTCACCGACCTGGCCGTGAGGAACCGGCGCCGGTGTGGCAGCAATCCTCGTGCGGGGCTGAACGAAAGCAAGGTTGCCGGGTCGCCCAGGGTCTCTGAGCCACCCGGCAACCGCCCCTGCACAGGGTCTGGGATTCTTAGCTGATCAGTGGACGGGCGAGAGGACGTCGATCAGTCCAAAGAGGTCCTTGGGGTCTTCTGGTTCGGCTACCAAGTCGATTTCGATCTCGAAGTCTGTGCCGGTTACTTCCTCGGACAGATATCGCAGCGCGGCGAAGTCTTCGATCGCGAATCCAACTGAATCGAACAGCGTGATTTGCTCATGCGTCTGGCGTCCGGCAGTTTTGCCCGCAACGACTTCCCAGAACTCGGTGACCGGAAAGTCTGCTGCCTTCTGTTGGATTTCGCCCTCGATACGAGTCTGAGGCGGGTATTCAACGAACACGGTCGCTCGATCGAGAATGGCGGCGTCAAGTTCAGTCTTCCCTGGAGCATCGCCGCCGATCGCGTTGATGTGCATCCCGGGTGCCACCATCGCGTCAGTGAGAACTGTCGCTAGCGCCTTGTCGGCGGTGCAGGTCGTGACGACGTCGGCTCCAAATGTGGCGTCCGGCCCGCTTTCGGCGACCTTCACCTCGAAGCCAAGCGGTTCGAGGTTGCGGACTAATTTGCGTACCGCTGCCGGGTCCGTGTCCCAGACCTGCAGCCGCTCGATGCCAAGTGCCGCTCTCATGCCGAAGGCTTGAAATTCCGCCTGACTTCCGGACCCGATCATGCCCATGACCTTAGAGTCCGGATTTGCCAGCCGCCGCGCCACCATGGCTGAGGTCGCGGCGGTGCGCAGGGCGGTTAGAAGGGTCATCTCGGCGAGCAGGATGGGGTACCCGTTGTGTACCTCCGACAGCAGCCCGAACGCAGTGACGGTCTGGAACCCTCGAGCTGGGTTCGACGGGTGACCGTTCACGTACTTGAATGCGTACTTGTCATAGTCGCTGGTTGGCATCAGCTCGATGACCCCATAGGGAGTATGGCTGGCAATTCGGGGCGTCTTGTCAAACAACTCCCAGCGGCGAAAGTCCTCCTCTAGATAGTCCATCATCCCGGCGATTACTGCCTCGGGGCCACGGGATGAGACCCAGCGGACCATGTCACGTACACCAACAAATCTCGTCATCTTCCACTTCTTCTGTCTGTATGAGGTTTAGTGCTGTCGCAGCATCAGCTACGCAGTTGGGAGACGGGCGCCACTTCTCTATCGGCGTATGGATCTGAGTACACCGCGCCCGCCGCGGCTGCCTCGACCAGCCTTTGAGGGCGGAACTCGTTGAGTAGGGACGACTTCTCTCCGTTCGAAATCTCCTCTGCCGCGAGTCGTCCAGTGATTGCCGCGAGAGTCACGCCACTGTGCATCGTCATGACATACAGGCCCGGCAGGCCTTCCCACTCGCCAATCACGGGCAATCCATCTAGGGGATAGGGACGATGAGCAATGCGGATTCTCTCCGCCTCAACCAAGGCTGGGTCGAGATCGGTCAACCCTTCGGCGGCCTGCGCAATCAAGTCACGTACAGCCTCGTCGGGCAGAGTCCAGCTCGCGGTATCGATCTGCTTGTCGGCGGCAAATGACCGTACGACGATCCGCCCGTCGCTGTCGGGTCGCACGCTGAGGCGCGGAAGGTGCAGCATCGTTGAAAGGTTGGACGCGCCCGGGGATGTTGTCACAGATACTCCGAGTGTGCCTTGAGTCCGGGCCTCCACACCCTGTGTCGCGAGAAGCTCGCCAATCCCGGCACCTGCAGCCAGAACCACGATGTCTGCCTTTAACTCCTCTCCGCTGTCTAAAGCGACGGCTGATACTCGGCCCTTATCAAGCAGTAGACGCGCCACGGGCGTCGAGTGGCGCACTGTAGCGCCGAGGAGCTGCGCCGCACCAAGAAGGTCATGAAGGAGGACCGGGACGGTGATGTGACCCTCATCCGGGAAGAACACACCTAGTTCATACTCAGGGCGCACGCGGACGACCGGGTCGAGTGCACTCAAACCACTCACCGGCAGCGGGACAGCCGCGTAGCCCAGTGCTCGAGACCGCTCGACCGTCAAGGCAAGAGCTGCTGCATCTGTCGCGTTGTCGACGATATGAAGATTGCCTTCGCGACGTAGCCACGACGATGTTCCCAGTTCGCGAGCAACAACGGTCCACTCGGCGATCGACATCGCATTGAGGTCGTGGTAAGCGGGTGGTTCTCCTTTGTCGTTAGCATTTAGCCACGCGAAGCTCGCAGCACTCGCCGCAGCTCCAGGGAGACCCTTATCGATCAGCGTGACATCGACGCCGCGCTTGGCGAGCTGATAAGTCACAGAAGTGCCGAGCACGCCTGCTCCGATGACGATCGCCTTCACGACTCGGTCCTGCCCATACGGCTACGCGTTTCGTGACCTGCATCCATCGTCGGGCTCGCTCGTGAATCCTGCTCCGAGCGCGAGGGCATGCCAGAAAATCGTGAAACCGCGAAGGGCTCCAGAATTTCGGGCTTCGCGCCGGTGAGAAGCCAGAGACGAAGGGCCTCTGCAACCGCGGGGAACAGAGCGAACCCGTGGGCGGTCCAGTGAGACGCGATGTAAACGTTTTCCACACCTGGCACGCTGTCGATCACCGGTATCCCATCTGGCGAGCAATACTCCGGCCCGCCGGCCTCGCTGGAGAGGATCGTTGCATTGAGGAGTTCGGGGTAGACGGCAGCCGCGTCGGCTAAAGCTGCGGGTATGACCGACTCATTGACTTCGACCAAACCGGTGTTGGGATTCCACCGGCCCCTCTGCCCTCCAGAAATCTGTACGGTATCGCCTGGTCCCGCCTTCAGCGACAGGGGGCGCGACTCGTGATTGACCAGATGCTGGATAGTAGGGGCCCGGTCCGGTTTCACGAATGTTGCTTGGGGTACGACCGACCAGCCGGGGACGGGGTCAGCGTTGCCGAGTAGCGATGCGCCGCCTGCGTTTGCTGTTATGATCACGGATTTCCGTGGCCTATAGGATTCGGCCGGGGTCTCTACCGATTTGACCCGTGAACCGAACCACGAGAGGGAGAGCGCCGGAGTGTCTTCCAGCAGAACCGCTCCGGCACGGCGGGCGGCCGCAGCCAGCTCGACCGTGGTCTGGTAATGCGGTGCTACTCCATCCGACGGCACATAGAGGGCATGTGTGACGATGTCGCTGATGCCAGGTTCAAGCTCGAGTAGGTCGGTTCGATCGAGAATTGTGGTTGGGATACCAGCTTTGTTCTGCATCCACGCGTGTGCTTTGAGGCTGACTCGGCCACCGGACCCACCCACGTATTCTTTCTCGACGAGCCGTAGGCCTCCGATGCGGCGATAACCGGTGTCACCCCCGAGGCGTTCATCAAGCGTCGGCCAGAGCTCCTGTGAGCGGCGGGCGATTGCGAGTTCGCGGAGATCTCGGAGATCGGCGCGCACACCACGCGCGCCGCTGCCGCCGGAACTGCCAGAGGCGATCTTGGACCTTTCGAGTAGGACGACGTCTGCCCCGGACGTTGCCAACTCCCAAGCCAGAGCGCATCCATAGACGCCTCCGCCGATGATGAGGTAGTCACAGTTGATCACAGCACACGCGCCAAGAAAGATCGGGTCCGTTCGTTATGAGGGTTGTTGAGGATCTCGTTCGGTGACCCTTGCTCGATGATTCGTCCGTCGGCCATGAAGATCACCGAGTCTGCAGCGGCCCGGGCGAACTCCATCTCGTGCGTGACCACAATCATCGTCATGCCGGAGGTGGCGAGATCATTCATCACTTGGATCACCTCCCCGACGAGTTCCGGGTCAAGCGCGGACGTTGGCTCATCGAAGAGCATCAGCTTCGGCTGCATCGCTAGGGCTCGAGCAATCGCCACACGTTGTTGTTGGCCACCGGAGAGTTGACGAGGATAAGCGTTGGTCTTGCCCTCGAGTCCAACTCTCGTCAGGAGCGCTGCTGCTCGTTCCTTCGCGACTTCGCGCCTTTCCTTCTTCACTCGAATGGGTGCCTCGATAAGGTTTTCCATGACAGTCATGTGCGGGAAGAGGTTGAACTGCTGGAACACCATGCCGATTTCCGTTCGGCGGCGACAGGCTTCCGCTTCGCTGATCTCATGGAGAACGTTGCCGCGGAGCTGATACCCCACATGGTCACCGTCAACCGTTAGTTCTCCTCCGTCGATGGATTCAAGATGATTTATGCACCGGAGCATGGTGCTCTTGCCGGATCCTGAAGGACCAATGAGACACACGACCTGCCCGGCGTTGACTGAGAAGTCAATGCTCTTGAGTACCTCGTTGCGGCCGAAAGATTTGCGGACGCCTTTCGCTTGTACCAGTGGCGCTGTCATGAATGTTGCTCCGTTCGCTTCTTGCCGCGCCCGCCCTGCGCCGCGGCAAAGCTACCGGTGTGAGTTGCAAGGAACTCCACCAGAGGCGATGCGGTCCGCCGGGTCGCTCCGCGTCCAAAGCGTCGCTCAAGCACGCTCTGCAAGACAGTGAGCAGTGCCGTCAGGACCAGGTACCAGAACGTCGCGACGAGTAGCAATGGGATGGTCTGGTACGTTCGGGCGTAAATCGTCTGCGCGGTGTTCAACAATTCGGGGAGTGCGATCACACTCACCAAGGACGTGGTCTTTAGCATGCTGATCACTTCATTTCCCATTGGGGGGATGATGGCTCGCATTGCTTGGGGGAGAATGATTCGGCGGAGAGTCAGCGTTGGTGGCATGCCCAGGGCGGTTGCTGCTTCGCGCTGTCCCGTGTCGACCGAGAGAAGGCCAGCCCGCACGATCTCAGCGGTGTAGGCCGCTTGGTGCAGGGCTAGGCCCAGGATGGCCGCGGTCCAGGGCGTGATCAGGTCGTTGGCAGAAATGCCGAGTATCTGCGGATACAAGGCGCCGAGGTTGTACCAAAGGAGCAACTGCACCAGTAGTGGCGTAGCGCGGAACACCCATACATAGATCCCTGTGGCGCCTGAAAGTACCGGGTTTGGTGAGAGTCTCCAGATCGCCAGAAGTGTTCCGAGCAGAGTTCCGATTACCATCGAAATGACAGTGAGCTCGATGGTGGTGAGTACCCCGAGAAGTATGGGTCGACTGAACAAATACTGGCCAACAACGTCCCACTCGAAGCGGGAGTTCGTGACCATGGAGAAGACCACCGCGGCAGTGATGAGAAACACCACTGCCGCGCCGATCCAGCGCAAGGGGTGACGACGCGGGCGAACCCGGAGGCCATCACCGTCTGGAGAGGTCATCGTTATAGCTTCTTCCTGTTCAGGATGTTGCGTTGTTGATTTCGGCCGTCTCGACGCCGTTACCTTCGAGTCCCCACTTCTCGAGGATCTGCTGGTACGTGCCGTCGTCGATGAGGTGCTGAATCGCTTCCTGCACGATCGGAGTGAGTTCCGATCCCTTCGGCAGGGCGGCGCCCACCGTTGCGCGCTTGTAGACTCCGGCGATTCGGAAGGCGTCGTCGCGGCCGGCATTGAACCCGATGATCGAGATGCTTCCGTACAGCACATCCGAACGGTCACTCTTGATGGCAAGCACAGCCTGGTTCAGGTCGGGGTAGCTCTGAAGCTCCCACGGGTCGAGGCCGGCGTCGGCGCAGACCTGAGCGCTGTCCGTCAGTGTCGACTGCTGAACTGTTCCTGCTCCCACAGCCACACGGTGGCCGCAGAGGTCCTCGAACGTGGTGACTGGGAAGTCCGTGCTTGAGGAGGCGAGGAACCCCTGGCCGCCCTGATAGTAGGAGACGAAGTCAACGACCTCCTGGCGTTCCAGTGTCACACCAATCGACGCGAGTGCCATCGAGTATCGGCCCGACGAGAGTCCTGGGATGATCGTGTCGAAGCCGACATCCTGAATGTCGGTGTTCACGTCGAGGACCTTGCCGATGGCTCTGGTCATGTCGACGTCGAACCCGACCATCGTTGTGTCGTCGTCGTCCATGTAGGTCATCGGCGGCGTGTCGGCGCTCGTGGCAACAACGAGCCCGTCCTTCTTGATGTCTGCGGGCGCCTTTGCAGCAATGTCCGGGTCGGGCTGGATGTCGGGGAGGACGGTGAGATCACCGGACGGTTCTCCGGAGTTCGTCGGAGAACCGGCTGACGGGTCGACGGAGCATGCCGCCAGGCCGAGCAGTAACAATGGGACCATGGCTACAGCGAGTGTTTTTCGGGACATTTGGGTGCGCCTCTCCCTTGAGGGGTACGGTAGGTTGCTTCAATGTAGTCGTAACTACAGTAATTGGTCAATTCATGTAGTGGAGTTTTTATGACAATGGTGTCGCTCGAGCAGCGTCTAGAGGTGCATCGCGGTCGCATGACGCCTGCAGTCCTCCGTGTCGTCCAGGTCCTGCTGAATAATCCAGAGCGTTCGCTAGTCGCGACAGCGGCCGAAATCGCTGAGTCTGCACGCACGAGCGACGCCACCGTGGTGCGCGCGGTTCAGATCCTTGGGTACAGCGGCCTGCCGGAACTTCGCCGATCAGTGAGTGAGCAGCTGTCGGCTCGTTACGATCCGCGGGAGACCTTGGATCAGAGCTTTGCTCGCGTTCGCGACGATCCGCGGTCCGTGCTTGACACCGTTATTGACGATGCAATGATCTTGCTCGCTGAAACGCGTCGCACGATCGATCACGGGGACTTCATGGAGTCCGTGGAACTTCTCACTGGCGCGAGTCGAATCGTGATTGTGGGCTGGGGGAGTGCAGGTGCTGCGGCGCAGTACGTCTCGCTGGCTCTGTCTCGAATGGGATGTCCAGCTGTAGCGGAAACTCAATCTGGTTTTCTTCTTTCGGACGCTCTGGCGTCACTAAAGCAGGACGATGTCGTTCTTCTGCTGGCACCTCTCCTTCATGTACACGAAATCGACGTCACATTAGACACAGCAAACAGTGCGGGGGCGAAGAGCGTTCTCGTCACAGCCCTTCTGGGTGAGAAGTTGAGAGATCGCGTCACGCACGTGCTGACGATGGCTTCACCCGGACAATCGGCCGTCGGCGAATTTGTGGCCCAGGTGGCGATCCTGGACGCGCTCATCCTGGGTATTGCGTCCAATCAACCTGATCGTGCTCGTGATTCCTGGAACAGGATCAACGCGCTTCGTAAGGACTTCGCTACGTCTGCATTTGTGAAAACACCGTTGGGCGATCTGCTCTGATTCCCTCTCGTATCTAGGCGGACGCGACACTCGACATCGCCTACAGGTCCATGGCGTTGGCCGCGTGTTCTAACGTCGACAGGAAGGCACCAGCTGCTGGCCAGGCCAATCCGGACTCTCTTTGCGCTATGAATATGGTCCGTCGGGGATTATCGGAGAGCGGTAGCAGCTTGCACGACGCGCCGCGGCCGGCCCAAACGAGATCAGGCATCAACGCGACCGCATTGCCGGACTCGACCAGACGAATCTGCGCCTGTAGATCGGCCGTCTCGAAGCGCACGTCAGGTTCAAAGCCGGCCAACCTGCACGTCTGTTCTGCGAAATGGCGCGATGCAGTCCCCCTGGGCTCCATGACCCACGGGAGGTCAGCCGCATCCGCGATCGTCTCACCAGCGAACGAATCTGGAACCGCGAGTCGGATTGAGTCAGTCGTGAGGTCTCGCCGAATAAGCCCTGGCAGCCACGGGGCAGCATGCGCTGGGTATTGCTCGGCGATGACCATGTCGAAGTCTCTCGACCACGTCTCATGCAAAGCTTCCTCAGGCTCCTTCTGCACCATCTCCACACGGACCTCAGGATGGTCGGTCTTCATCAAAGTCAACACCGCTGGCATGAGTGCCAGAGCGGCGGATTGAAATACCGCGACCCTAACCCGGCCCCTCACGCTGGTGTTGGACGCCTGGAGTTCAGCCTCAGCGCGCTCCAAGATGTTGCTTAGATCCTCTGCGGCTTTTACGAGGATCTCGGCTAGCGGAGTCAATTGGACCGTACGCCCAGTCTTTCGAAGCAGAACCGCGTTGGTCTCCTTCTCTAACAAGGTCAACTGCTGTGAGACGGCTGAGGGGCTGTACTGAAGCGACTCCGCGACAGCCGCCATCGTCCCTCTAATGGACAGCTCCCTCAACAGGACCAACCTATGCAGATCTAGCATCGCCCCTCCGGGATACATCAACTTGATTGACGGGTAGTCGTCAGAAATAGTCGCTTTTTTTCATGCGTTGTACGACGAATACTAGGGGCAGATCACCTCAATGGTGAAGATCCCCCCTTTTAGGAAGGGCCGAAATGGCTACCACTGTCGCACTCGCCGGTTCTGCAACTCCCTCGCCCGACTCCGTCGACGAGAATCTGATCGCCGAGGCCGTCGAGCTCGTCCGCCGCTGGCTGCGCGAGGCGTCGTCGTTCCCGACTGACCCTTCGGGGGAGCGGCTCGCTGGAGTCTTGAAAGACCCGAACGGGCTGGGATTCACGGTCGGCTTTGTTGACGGCGTCATCCGTCCGGAGGATCGTCGCGTGGCAGGCGCGACGCTGAAGTCCATTGCGCCTCAGGTGCCCGCGTTTCTCCCCGCACCGATGCGCGGCGCCGTCAAGCTCGGCGGAGCCTTCGCGCCGATCCTTCCGGGAGTGGTCGTTCCAATCGCCCGGAAGGTTCTCCGGGACATGGTCAGCCACCTCATCATCGACGCCACCGACGCCAAACTCGGTACCGCGATCGCAAAGATCAAGCGCGACGGCGTCCGACTCAATGTGAATCTCCTCGGCGAAGCCGTGCTGGGGCGAAAGGAAGCAGCCCGCCGGCTCAACGGTACTCATCGACTCCTTGCCCGCGACGACATCGATTACGTCTCCATCAAGGTCTCGTCCGCGACTGCGCCGCACAACCCGTGGGCGTTCGACCAGTCCGTCGATGACATCGTCGCCGAACTCACCCCGCTCTTCGCTCAGGCCGCGAACGCCTCCACGCCGAAGTTCATCAACCTCGACATGGAGGAATACAAAGACCTCGATCTCACGATCGCGGTCTTCACCCGGATTCTCGACCAGCCAGAGTTCCTGAACCTTGAGGCTGGGATCGTTCTGCAGGCCTACCTACCTGACGCGCTGGCGGCGATGATCCGCCTGCAGGAATGGAATGCCCTCCGCAGAGCCCGCGGCGGCGCAGCAATCAAGGTCCGTGTTGTCAAAGGCGCCAACCTGCCGATGGAGCAGGTCGAGGCCTCGATCCACGGCTGGCCGCTCGCCACCTGGGCCACGAAGCAGGACTCCGACACCAACTACAAGCGCGTGATCGACTACGCACTGCACCCCGACCGCATCCGCAACGTGCGGATCGGCGTCGCGGGCCACAACCTCTTCGACGTGGCGTACTCCTGGCTGCTCGCCGGCCGCCGCAGCGTGCGCGACGGCATCGAGTACGAGATGCTGCTCGGCATGGCGCAAGGCCAGGCCGAAGCGGTGCGCCGCGAGGTCGGATCGCTCCTTCTCTACACCCCCGTCGTGTCCCCGGCAGAATTCGACGTCGCGATCGCATACCTCATCCGACGCCTCGAAGAGGGCGCATCATCCGAGAACTTCATGTCCGCCGTCTTCGAGCTGGACAAGAACAAAGAGCTCTTCGAGCGGGAACGGCAGCGATTCGTTGCATCGGTCGCAGCACTCGACGGACAGGTTCCAGCGTCCCACAAGGTGGCCGACCGGCACGCGGCCGTGCCGCGGCCCACGCTCGGCGCGTTCGAGAACACGCCCGACACTGACCCATCCGTCGAGGCCAACCGCCGAGCCGCCGGTCGCATTCTTCAGCGCGCCGCCACGTCAACATTAGGCATCGACAGCATCAATGCGTCAGTCATCCGGGAAGAGTCCACTCTTCGAACCCTCGTCAGCAACACCAAGGAAGCTGGCAAGGCATGGGGACAGCTGACGGCGAGCTATCGCGCGACGGTCCTGCATAAGGTGGGGGAGGAGATGGAGCGCCGCCGCGCCGACTTCCTCGAAGTCATGGCCGCCGAGGCCGGCAAGACGATTGATCAAGCCGACCCCGAGGTCTCCGAAGCGATCGACTTCGCTCACTACTACGCCGAACTCGCTCTGGAGCTCGACCACATCGACGGGGCCGATTTCACTCCCTCCGAAGTCACTCTGATCACTCCGCCCTGGAACTTCCCCGTCGCCATCCCCGCGGGCGGTGCCCTTGCTGCTCTTGCCGCTGGTTCCGCCGTCATCCTGAAGCCTGCCGCGCTCACTGCACGGTGCGGCGCTCTCATCGCGGAGTGCATGTGGGAGGCCGGAGTGCCGGCCGACACGTTGCGCTTGCTGCAGGTAAGCGAACGCAAGCTCGGTACACAGCTCGTCTCCGACCCGAATGTCGACCGAGTCATCCTGACCGGCGCATATGAGACAGCGGAGCTGTTCCGATCCTTCCGCCATGACCTTCCGTTGCTCGCAGAGACCAGCGGAAAGAACGCAATCATTGTCACGCCTTCCGCGGATCTGGACCTCGCGGTAAAGGATGTGGTCTCCTCCGCTTTCGGACATGCGGGGCAGAAGTGTTCCGCAGCCTCGCTCGTCGTGCTGGTGGGATCGGTCGCACGTTCTAACCGGTTCCGCACCCAGTTGCTCGACGCAGTGTCCTCGCTATCCGTGGGCTACCCGACGGACCCCGGAACCCAGATGGGTCCCATCATCGAGCCTGCGGGAGGAAAACTCCTTGAGGGTCTGACGAAGTTGGATGCTGGAGAGCGTTGGCTCATCAAGCCGGAACAGCTGGACGCGACCGGCAAATTGTGGAGTCCCGGCGTGCGCGACGGTGTCGCCCGTGGCTCGAACTACCACCGCACGGAGTACTTCGGGCCAATCCTGGGAATCATGACGGCCTCTTCTCTGCCAGAAGCTATCGGCATCGTGAATGAAGTCGATTACGGGCTCACCTCTGGTCTGCATGCGCTCGATCCCAAGGAGATCGACGTCTGGCTCAACACCATTCAGGCGGGGAATCTGTACGTGAACCGTGGGATCACCGGAGCCATCGTTCGCCGGCAACCCTTTGGTGGTTGGAAGAAGTCCGTCGTCGGCGCAGGCACGAAGGCGGGTGGCCCGAACTATCTCATCGGTCTCGGCTCCTGGGCTTCCACGCCGGCCACGCACGGGCAGGCTGTCTCCAACCAGAAGGTCGTCAATCTGCTTCAAGCTTCCCGGGCGGCGTTCATCCCCGATGAGGCTGATTCGCTGGAGCGTGCGGCCAAGAGTGACGCTGCCGCATGGCACTCCCACTTCGCCTCAAGTGACGTTTCAAGGCTCTCAGCCGAGCGAAATGTGTTCCGCTACGTACCTCTTGATGCACCCATGCTTGTCCGGCTCGGAACGGACGCGCCGCTAGCCGCTTTGGTCAGAACCGTGCTTGCTGCGGCACTCACCGGCACAGAGATCACCGTCTCGACGGCACACCGGCTCCCCGCCGAGATCGAAGCAGCCCTCGCCGCCATTGCCTCGGAGGTCGCTTTCGAGAATGACGCGGCATGGGCCTCCCGCGTCATCGGCTTCGGCGGAGGTCGCGTCCGGCTCCTTGGCGCCAGCGTCGAATCTGTGACCGCTGCGACAGGCGGTCGCCCGGACCTCGCCATCTACGCGAACCCCGTGACCGAATCCGGACGCATCGAGCTCCTCCCATACCTCCGAGAGCAGGCAGTGTCCATCACGGCTCACCGATTCGGGACACCGAACCACCTCACCGACGCCATGATCTGACGGCGCCACCACCAGAAAGGATCAACGATGATCAACCTCGAACAAGCCCCTCCCTATGAGGAAGCGACGACCCCCGTGACCACTGTTCCATGCCCGACGAGCTCCGTCGTCGTACTCGGCTACAACTGAAGGAAGTCATGACAGTCGAAACGCTTACCGAGGAACAGCCACTGGTCTCGGCGCGGCGGCAGCTGTCCGAGGCTGCCGAGTACCTATCCCTTGACGATGGTTTGCACGCCATGCTGGCCCACCCGCGACGCGAAATGACCGTTGGAGTGCCTCTGCGTCACGACGACGGCCGAGTGACGGTTTTCACCGGCCACCGGGTTCAGCACAACCTCTCACGCGGGCCCGCGAAAGGCGGTATTCGCTTTGCGCCCAATGTGAATCTCGACGAGGTGCGTGCCCTCGCTATGTGGATGACTTGGAAATGTGCGCTCATCGACCTGCCGTACGGGGGAGCGAAGGGCGGGGTGACCATCGACCCGCGCCTGTATTCACGGGCGGAGCTGGAGCGTGTCACCCGACGCTACACGTCCGAGCTCGCCGGATTCATCGGGCCGGAGAGAGACATACCGGCACCCGACATCGGGACTGACGAGCAGACAATGGCCTGGATGATGGACACCATCTCCGTTGCCAGGGGATACACGGTACCCGGTGTGGTCACAGGTAAGCCCCTCCATATCGGTGGGTCCCGCGGGCGCGCAGACGCTACATCCATCGGGGTGGCGCGGGTAGGTCTAGCAGCACTTGAGAATGCTGGAATCCCAGCCAACAATGGCACCGCGGCAGTACAAGGATTCGGGAAAGTGGGCGCTGGCACGGCCCGTTTCCTTTCAGAATCAGGAATGCGCGTCGTTGGAGTCAGCGATCAATACGCCGCTCTCTACTCCGAGCGAGGAATTGATATCGCAGCACTCCAGGAACATGTCGCCAGGCACGGCTCCGTGGCAGGCTTTGCTGGCGCGGACGAAATCGAGCATAGCGACCTACTCGAGCTTGACGTGGGCCTCCTGGCACCGTGTGCGGTTGAAGGAGTGATCACTGCCGCAAACGCCGGAAGAATTCGCGCCCAAATCATCGTTGAGGGAGCAAATGGTCCGACCACCCCCGATGCCGACATAGTCCTCAAGGGCAAAGGCGTCCAAGTCGTTCCTGACATCCTCGCCAACTCGGGCGGGGTGGTGGTCAGTTACTTCGAATGGGTGCAGGCCAACCAGGCCTACTGGTGGACAGCCAATCGAGTCGAGAGTCGCCTAAACGAAAGGATGCTCGCCGGATGGGCGCTCATCCGAGACGAATCTGTTCGCACCGGACGCACTCTACGAGAATCGGCGACCGCGATCGCCGTGGACCGAGTCGCCCAGGCGCATCAAGTCAGGGGGCTATATCCCTGATCTGAATCATGATGAAAGCGATCGAGTGATCGGAACCGGCGCGTGATGCGCCGAGTGCCCTTCTGCTCGCAGTCGACCTCTGCGTTCCGCCGGACGGCAATGAGCACGCTTGCGAGATCGAAGGCGTGGAGTGACAGAAGGCATCGTGATCGACCACTCCCGGATGTGCAGAACGCCCGCACAGAAGGTCGAAAGATCGCACGGAGCAGCGTGGGTTGGTTAACCAGGGCGCATGAGTCGCAGCACGGCAGCCTCATGGTGCGCCAGCCGAATCATCGCTGCGGCATCCGGCGTTGACGTGGTCCGAGAGCACGACGTTCGGCATAGGAGTTCGCCCGTCACAGGAGCGCGTGCGTTTGCCGATCGATCGTGATGGGGCCAGAGAGGGTGTCTGACTGCGCGGGCACGCTGAGGGGCGCAGGGCGAACTGAATCTCGCGACCTCAATTTGCCGTCGACCTCGAATTCGAACCCTGATGAAGCTCGCTCCGTGGCAGCTAAGGAAGACACCACTAAGGGGCGACGCTGGCGCTGCGCTGACGCGCGGACCGTCAGACCGGTTCGGCCACGACGGAGTCGGCTGTGGGGCCAATGTTGTCCGCTTGGAGATGGCCCGAGTTGACCAAGTCGGGCTGGTCTACCTCGGAAGTTCGCAGTACGCCACGTTTCGAACGTGTTTAATCGCGCCCTGGGGCTTGCCCGAATCGATCCGCCGCACTAGCGTTGCCCTAAGCGCAAGTGACATGCGCCCAGCGCAACCAAAGTCAACTCGCACTGTCGCGTCAGATTTCTATGGTTCGTGACACGCACTCGCCCAATCTTCCCGAAGGAGCCGTCATGAAAAACCGCTTGATCTTCCTCGTCGCTGCTGCAGCAACGACCCTCGCCCTTGGTGGCTGTACCGCCGATCCCGACAGCAGCAGTTCAGCTCCCAGCACAGCAACGGGCTCTCCCGCCGTTGAAGCCCAGGAGCTTGATTCGACATTGCAGAGCGAATTGCCCGAGTCGATCCGCACAGCCGGAACGCTCGCGTCAGTCAACACGGGGGCCTTCCCGCCGTACCAAATCATTGCGAGTGACGGATCGGTCACCGGAGCTTCCGCGGACTTTCAGACGGCCATCGGCCAGCTGCTCGGTCTCAAGATCACCGACGAAACTGTCAACAGCACCGCCGCTGTGCTGACGGGGATGCAGGGCGGACGATACGAACTGGCCTTCGGTCCCTTCGGCGATCTTCCCGCCCGTCAGGAGCAGGCTACCTTTGTGGACTGGGTGCAGGAGCACGTCGTCTTCGCGGTGCCTAAGGGCAATCCGGCCGACATCGGTGATCTGTCGACGACATGCGGCAAAGACATCGGAGTGCAAGCGGCTACGTCAGCCGAAACGGTGATCACAGCACAGTCGGATACTTGTGTTTCCGAAGGCAAACCAGCCGTGAACATCCTTGCCTTCCAGGATGGCCCGGCCGCTATCCTTGCTGTGCAGGCCGGCCGTGCATCTGCCTTCTTCTCCTCGCAAGCACCCTTGACGTATTACGTGCAGCAGTCGAACGATGAGCTCGAATTGGCAGGGGTCGGTAGTGACAACGGATTTGGTGACCTGCTGCAGGGAGCGATCGTTCCGAAGGACTCGGAATTGGCGCCGGTCCTCTTGAAGGCGATCCAGAAGCTGCAGGAGAACGGAACCTATGGGGCCATCATGGAGAAATGGGGACTCGACCAGAATGAACTGGAGACTCCCGGCATCAACCTGGCTAAGAGCTAGATAATGACCCAAACCAATCGCGGCCCCGACATCGAAACGGCGGTCCGACGAAAACATCCAGGACGCTGGCTCGCGGCCGCAATTGTGGCCGTTCTGCTGGCGCAGTTCGTCCAGTTTCTCGTCACAAACCCTAGGTTCGAATGGGGGGTGGTGGCTTCATACCTACGATCTGAGTCCATCATTCGCGGCCTGGGCCTGACGCTGGCGCTGACGGTCATTGCGATGGTCATCGGCATTGCGCTTGGCATTCTTCTAGCGGTTGGCCGCCTCTCCGAGAATCCACTCGTAAAATCCGTGTCCGCCACGTATGTCTGGTTCTTTCGTGGAACTCCGACACTCATCCAACTGATCTTCTTCTACAACCTGGCGGCGCTCCTGCCGGAGTTGTCGCTAGGGATACCGTTTGGGCCGGCCTTCTTTCAGGTCGACACGAATGCGGTGATTACACCTCTTCTGGCGGCCATTCTTGGGCTCGGGTTGAACGAGGGAGCGTACATGGCAGAAATCATCCGCGGAGGTTTGCTTTCGGTGGACCCGGGCCAGCGCGAAGCCGGACAATCGCTTGGCATGACTGGCCTTCGAGTGATGGTCCGAGTCATTCTGCCGCAGGCGATGAGGTTCATCGTTCCCCCTACGGGAAACCAGGTGATCTCGATGGTGAAAGCGACGGCGCTGGTAAGCGTCATCGCTTTGAGCGACCTGTTGTATTCAGCGCAAGCGATCTACAATCGCACCTTCCAGACCATCCCACTGCTCATCGTGGCCTGCATCTGGTATTTGGCAATCACATCGTTGCTCTACATAGGCCAGTACTTTGTCGAGCGTCACTACGGCCGCTCGACCCGACGGGCGAGAACTTCTTTTTGGGAGTTCTTGCGCATCCGGCCGCGCACGCCCGGAATCGCGGCAGCATCGAGTTCGAAGGACGATTTATGAGCGTCAATACGATTCCCACGCACCCCGGCGCTGCACCAGTTCTCCAGGCGCATTCCGTGTGCAAGAGTTTTGGTGGCATCGAAGTACTAAAGTGCATCGACCTCGAGGTTGTCCAAGGTGAAACGGTAGTCATCTTGGGCCCCTCTGGGTCGGGAAAATCCACGTTCCTCAGATGCATCAACTTGCTTGAACGACCCGACGGTGGACGAATCCTCGTCGGAGGAAGCGATGTTGGATTTCGAGTATCTGGAGATCGTCTTCATGAGTTGTCTGGCAAGGAACTTGCCCGACGGCGATCCCGAATCGGAATGGTGTTCCAGCAGTTCAATCTGTTCTCACATCGCACCGTGATGGAAAACCTCACTGAAGGTCCGATCGGGATTCTTCGGATGAACAAGAAGGAGGCGCGAGAGCGAGCGAGCAAACTACTCGCGCAAGTCGGGCTTGCCGGGCGCGAGAAGGCCTATCCAAGGCAACTTTCTGGCGGACAACAGCAGCGCGTAGCCATTGCCCGTGCTCTCGCCATGCGCCCCATGTTGATGCTCTTTGATGAGCCGACCTCCGCCCTTGACCCCGAGCTCGTAGGCGAGGTGCTGAACACGATGCGAGACCTAAGCAATGAAGGCCTCACCATGGTCGTAGTGACCCATGAGATCGCCTTCGCGCGGGAAGCAGCCGATCGCGTTATCTTCATGGACGGCGGTGTCGTCGTCGAAGAGGGCACGCCTGCCCAGGTCATCGATAACCCTCAGAACCCCCGTACGCAGGCCTTCTTGGCGCGTTTCGCTGACCATCAGTGAGCGCCTTCGAGGATTCCTAGCCGATCAGCGGGGAATCCTCGAAGGCGCTCAGGCGACCTGGTCGCTGCGATATCCTAAGTCGCGCGAGAGCGCGTCCGCCGCACTCACCACACTCTTCAGGGTCTCGTCTTGAAGATATTCCTTGGTCATAGTGGGCATCTGCCCTGAAACGTTCAGCGCGCCGATAATCTCGCCCAGATGATTGCGGACAGGGGCCGCAACTGCCAATGCGCCGTCGCCACTTTCTTCGAAATTGAAGGCATACCCCTGTGTGCGGATCTGCTCGAGCTCTGCCATCAGAACCTGTGGGTCGACAATCGTCGTGCCACTGAATCTTTGGAGAGGCATGGACTCAAGCCATTCCCGGATAGTGGCATCGGGCAGGTACGCCAGCAAAGTCTTCCCCAGACTGGTCGAATGCAGCGAGAATGACCAGCCCACATGCCGAGTCCCCGCTTCCGAGGGTTGACGTTCGAGGCGTTCGATAACGACTGCCCTTCTCCCACTGAGAGTGGCAAGGGATGCAGAATCGGCTGGCCATTCGATCAGTGCTCCGAGCCGAGGGAGAGCCGTCTTTCGCAAGTTCAGCGAGTTCAGATAAGTGACGCCGAGACGCAATACCGTTGGGCCGAGTTTGTACAGACCGTGCTCGTCACGGATCAGATATCCCTCGTGCTCGAGAGTGTGCGCGATGCGAAATGCTCCCGTTGGGTCAACCTCGGCAAGGTCTGTGGCCTGCTTGAGGGTCAGCCCAGTCTCGTGGTCGGCAATCACTTCCAAGAATTGCAGCGCACGCCCGACCCCGGCAAGAAAATAACGATCATTTGCCACTGCGTACTTTTTCCTTCCCCATGAAGTTCACGCCGAGCTTAGCCCGTCGATGCCCGGAATACCCAGGTTCTACGCTTGCTCAGCTTCGATAGTCACAGTACTCTTGCTCTTAGCGCATGCAAATTGCGCTCACCGAAATGGAGCTTCCTTTGTCTCAACCTGATTCAGTGACCATCGACATTATTGGTGCCCATCTGCTCGCGATCGCCGAGGAGATGGGCGTCGCACTCATCCGGGCTTCCTACTCGCCCAACATCAAAGAGCGACACGACTGCTCAACATCGCTCCTGGACAGCCAGGGACAGACGATCGCGCAAGCCGAACACATCCCCCTTCATATGGGTTCGATGCTTGGTTTTATTCCCAAACTCATCGACCAGTACCAGGGCGATCTCAACCCCGGTGACGTGTTCATCGCAAATGATCCCTACGTTGGGGGAAGCACCCATCTACCCGACGTCGTGGTGGTCGCACCGCTTTTCGATGATGACGGCCTTGCGGGATTCGCTGCCACTGTGGCCCACCATGCTGAGTTCGGGGGCAGTCTAGGCAATGCCTCTGACGTGTTCGGAGAGGGACTCCGGATCCCCCCGGTCAGGATCTTCAGCAGGGGAGTCGTCAACGACGATGTTCTTCGACTCATCCTGCTGAACTGCAGGTCCCGCCGCGAACGGCTTGGAGACCTTCGAGCACAATTCGCGGCCGTGGGTCTGGGGGTAGCCCGGTACCACGACCTGTCAAAAAAATACGGTACAAGCACCGTGCGCGAGGCAACGGAAGCTTGGTTGGATAAGGCCGAGATTCAAGCGCGCAAGGCCGTTGCACAGCTTCCGGAGGGTGAGTTCTCCTTCGAAGACGTGCTGGATTACGACGGGGCCGGCACACGGGATATTCCAATTCGCGTGGCGGTGAGAGTGAAGGACGGTGGAATAGTTGTCGATTTCACTGGCTCATCTCCGCAGGTGCCCGGCCAGATCAACGCTGTGCGATCGGGCATTGAGGCGACGGTGTACTTCATCGTCAAGGCGGTGCTGGACCATGATCTTCCGGCGAACGCTGGATTCTACCGAGCAATCACGATCACGACCGAACCTGGATCAGTGGTAGATCCCATTGCCCCCGCTCCTGTGCAGTCTCGATCTGACACCTGCCAACGGGTGGCCGATGCGATACTCGGAGCTCTCGCTAAAGCTGTGCCCGAAAGAATCCCCGCGGCAAGTCACGGATCAGTCACTGGAGTGGATCTGACTGGCTTTGACCCCGAGCGGAACGAGTTCTTCTCATATGTCGAGGTGATCGGCGGCGGATTCGGCGCGCGGCCAACGTCTGACGGACCAGACGCCGTTCAATCGCATGTGACAAACACGGCCAACACGCCGATCGAGGCACTGGAACTCGCATACCCCTTGCGAGTCGAGGCCTACGCCCTGCGCGAGGGATCGGGAGGGCAGGGGCGATTCCGAGGGGGAATGGGGATTCAGCGGGACGTTCGGGTCCTTGTCGATGGCGTGAACGTAGTCGTCAAGGGAGACCGCATCGAGCGCGGGCCGTGGGGCCTAGATGGCGGTCTGGAAGGCGCCCCATTGGACTTCATCCTCAATCCCGGCACCAGCGAGGAACGAGCGCTACGACGTCAGGACAACGGGACTGTCCTCCCGCGCGGAAGTGTGGTCCGCGTGATCACTGCCGGCGGGGGCGGATACGGGGCACCCGGGGAGCGAAACAAGGAAGCGATCGAGTACGACGTCGCGGCCGGGATAACCGGTAACGCACCCAGTACGATCCGGAAGGGAATCTGATGAACGAACAGCCCAGCAAGGAGCACAAGCTCCGCATCGGTATCGACATTGGTGGCACGTTCACCGATGTGGTGGCCCAGATTGACGGACGCTTTCACAGCGCAAAAGTGCCGTCGACCTACCCTGATCCCTCGGGCGCGGTAGCCAATGCCTTAGAGACGATTCTTGAAAGAGTCGCGCTTCCAGCGCAATCGGTAACCGGCCTCGCCCACGGCACAACGGTCGCGACGAACGCGGCGATCGAGCGACGTTTCGCAACAGTGGGTCTTCTCACGACTCGCGGGTTCCGTGACGTCCTTGAAATCGGACGACAGACCCGACCTGAGCTCTACAACTTGAACTTCGAGCCGAACCCGACACTGATCGCCCGTCGCTTGCGTCGCGAAATCGGCGAAAGAATTGACGCCCATGGGGAGATCCTGGTTGCCCCAGATCGGGCAGAGGCGATCGATGAAGCAAAGCAGCTAATCGAAGACGGTGCAACGGCAATCTGTGTTTGTTTCATCAATTCCTACGTCAACTCGACAAACGAGCTGCTCGTTGCGAGCTGGCTCCGTGCAGAGTTCCCAAGTGTCCAAGTCTGGGCTTCCGCAGAAGTGGTGGCTGAATTCCGCGAGTACGAGCGGTTCAGCACAACAGCACTGAATGCCGCTCTCGGACCAGTCATGGTCAACTATCTTGAACGCTTCGCCAACCAGGTGGGCGACACTGGCGTGAGGGTCGAACCGACTTTGATGCACTCGGCGGGAGGAATCACCCGTCTCGCTGAGGCCGCCACGCGTCCAACTTCCACGCTGTTGTCAGGACCGGCGGCCGGTGTGTTAGGCGCAATTCGCGCCGCACAGCCACATGGCGAAGACCACCTGTTGACATTCGACATGGGAGGAACCAGCACTGACCTCAGCGTCGTTTACGACAGCGAGCCCGAAATGCTGCGCCTTCGTTATGTCGAACGCTATCCCGTACTCGGGTCTTCGCTTGCAATCAGCACGATCGGCGCCGGCGGCGGATCGATCGCATGGGTGGACGGCGGCGGCCGCCTCAGGGTGGGGCCTCGAAGCGCGAGTTCTCGGCCGGGCCCTGCTGCCTACGGACATGGTGGTCTTGAGCCGACAGTGACAGACGCCCACGTGGTGATCGGAAATCTACCGGCGAACCTGCGCCTGGGAAAGGCTCTGACAATTGACCGCGACGCCGCAGTCGCGGCGATGGAACGAGTAGCTACGCCACTAGGCCTCACAACGGTCGAAGCAGCACGGGCGGTGCTTGCGGTAGTGAACACGAACATGGCACTCGCGGCGCGTCAATCGACCGTGGCACGAGGCATCGATCCGCGCGACTACACGCTGGTCGCATTCGGCGGGGCAGGTCCGTTGCACGCCGTTGAGCTGGCTCGCGAGCTCGGAATCTCGCGATTACTGATCCCAACGACACCCGGGACGATGTGCGCAATGGGCCTACTGGTCTCCGATCTCGAGACTGAGTTCACTCGCACAAGATTGACCGCGCTTTCGCCCACGTCACTACGCGACATAAATGCAGTCTGGGATGAGCTGTCTGAGCCGGCGGAGGATTGGACGGAGAGACAGACTCAGGAAGGCGAACGGGCAGTCAGATACCAGGCAGATATTCGTTATCGCGGCCAGGATCATTCACTGACCGTCGCGGTCGCAGCTGCTCCATGGGACAGCGACACGATCGCGGAAGTCGCGAACGCGTTCCGCGCGCAGCACCTTCAGCGAAACGGGTACGCCGCGGAAGACGAGGCCATCGAGATAGAGAATTACCGCGTATTGCCTCGAGTGATGGTGTCGTCAGGATCTCCCACTGAACAGCTGTCTCCTGCGGGGCCGCTGCGAAGCGGGGGCCCTGGACCACGGGCGAGCGGCGAGGTGCCCATATGGGGTGAGGAAGCTGGCCCAACCGTCAGCCAACTTTTCCATCGTGCAGACCTTGAGGTAGGCGATGAAGTCAACGGGCCAGCGCTGATAATTCAGGACGATACGACAATCGTCATTCCTCCCTTCGCGCTGGTTACCGTGCTCTTTGACGGCACTCTCATCTGTGATCCAGACGTCAGGATAACGAGCAACTCTTCTCCCGAATTGGTGACGGGCGCTTCAGCCCTTTGACCTGTTGCTCATGCGGGGCCAGTTCTTCTGGACCCGCATGAGCAATTGGGTAGGTCGCTAGACCGATAGGTGGTTTCGAACCATAGAGGTCCCGTCCAATTGAGGATGAGAGTCGTTCATCTTAAGCCGTCTCGCAGTCCGCGGTTTGCTGGCACTGATCGCCTAATAGCTCCCGCGTCGAGTCTCACCTTCACTTTCCTGCCCCTCTCACCGACGAAACCGGGCAACTCCATAGCTGATTGAAGGATCATGCTGAAACAACACGCAGGGATGTTCGATGGCGCGATTCATAACCCGTCCACGGACTGGATGCACGACTATCGACGTCAAATTGGCCGATCCTACCTTCTCTCGGCCGAAGAGGAGGTCGCGCTTGCACGAGCGATTGAGGTGGGGCTCTTTGCGAAGGAGAGGCTTGAATCAAGATCTATGAGCGGTGAGTGTCGCGCGCTCCTCGAGGAACTGGCTTCGTCGGGAAAGAAGTCGTTCGACCGTATGGTGACCTGCAATCTTCGTCTTGTCTTAGCGATCGCTCGGTCCGCGGCAGGCAGAAATGCCCCCTATGTCGACCTGGTCCAAAACGGCAACATGGGGCTCCTGATTGCCGTTCAAAAGTTCGACTTCACTCGAGGAATCAAGTTCTCGACTTACGCGAGTTGGTGGATACGAAAAGCTGTGCACGACCAACTCGCGTTGTCGCGAATGATCCGGCTACCTGCTCGGGTTCTGCTTGATGTCAGTCTGATCGCCAAGGTGCGAGGCGACTTCCGAAGTGCGCACGGGAGAGTGCCTGAGGAGGCAGAGGTGGCTGCGGAGGTTGGGTTTACAAATAAGCAGCTACTTGAATTCGAGCGGCGGACTCGTCAACCCGACTCACTCAATAGGCCCATCGGCGAGGGCGCCGAGTACGGAGATCTTATTGTCGACCCGAACGCGGTGACCGTTGAGGAGATTGTCGAGGACCTGCATATCAGCTCGTTCGTCCGATCATCGTTGGCATCACTACGGGCTCTTGAGGCGGATATCGTTCGACTCCGTTTCGGCATTGGTGAACCCGCTGGGCTGAGCTACCCGCAGATTGCTGAAGAACTAGGGATTTCGATAGCAGAGGTTCGCAAGCAGGAACGCGAGGGCCTGTCCAAACTGGCTCATCCCAGTCGAGGATCCCTATTGAGAGAGTTGAGCGCTTTCAACCAAGACTGCTGAATGCAGTCACGAGCCTTTTGTGACTTACCGCCCGTGGGCTCCCGGCCGGCGACTCCTCGGCCGGAAAGCGTGGTTCGCGCGGGCCTGGTCGACCGAAGCCGAGCCTCCGAATCATATGCCAGAAACGATCCTTTCCGAGCATGTCGATGCCGAACGGTGCCTGTGAGTCGCAGCGCTAACTGGCCGAGATTCTGGTGCGCTATTTGGCCGAGACGGTTCGTTATGAGCTGCTGGCGCCCTTTGCGCGAACGCTCGCGGGACGGTAGCGGCACGATGGTCCCAGCC
>Ga0247742_10000796_pt1 | contig 23931 bp, 21 predicted proteins | sample UWRJL208509C2_FD_180944 | JGI IMG/M metagenome (GOLD analysis project Ga0247742, IMG submission 180944) | Plant litter microbial communities from Arlington Agricultural Research Station in Wisconsin, United States - UWRJ-L208-509C-2 | ecosystem: Environmental > Terrestrial > Plant litter >... | reverse complement strand
AGGTTCGACGATGAGGGCGTTCATCTGCACCGCACGTCCTTTGGAGAGGAGATGGGGATCACTACGAAGAGCCCTGTCGATGTACTTTGCGGTGGAGGGTAGAGCCTGCATAAGCTGGACGGCCAATGTGGGGACAATCCGATTGGCGTCGCTGCAGTCGGTGATCCGATTTGAAGCAAAGAAGGCCCCGATCGCACGTTTTTGCCGTCTGCAGAGGTCTGCGAACGTGAAAAGGAGAGCTGTCTTTCCGTCGCCAGCGCCTCCTAGTACCCACATCACGGTAGCAGCATCGATTGGGCTCTTCTCCCAGGCGTCCAACTCCACGCCAAGTTCGACACGAGTGCCTTCCATGCACCTGGGTTGGTCGATCCTCGCGCTGGAATCGGGAAGGGCGGCAGGAGAGGCATTTTGATGAAGAACATACTTGCCTGACATTTATTATTCATTAGTTAGACAGTCTGATGAAGGTGTAGTAACAAAAACGAACCTTTCAATGGAACCGCAAGATAATTGGTCTGATTACCAGCGACATGTACTAGAGACCCAGCTATCGTTACATAACTGTTCTGCTGATCGCGACCAACAGCAGTGAGAGACGCGTCTGAGTCCTGGATACAGATGGAAGTATTCTGAGCATTAGCGAAAAAGCTCATGCGGTTTGGCGACTGGGTCAGAGGATGGTCGTTTTACGAAGTCAACCAGGGAGAAACATATTTGGACGTGAAAACATTTCCAACCGGGCAGTGTCACTCAGGGCCTACACGTGGGATTTTGACCCGGTCAACCTGCATATTGGAAGGGTGTTTGAATTTGATGTCTTTTGAGGTTCCTGTTTCACTATTGCCAATCTCGGTCCGAGAGGCTTCGAGATCCGTTCAAACTCTAATTGACGTGCTTGACAGATTGACACGTTATGCCCAGGTGCCGAGATGATAATAGGCGCGCAGGCACTATACCGGTTTGTATGGGGGCAACCGTAACGCGTAACGGACCATTTTTTTGTTGCCTATTTGACCATTGGTAACGCGTAACGGACCATTTTTGCAGCCAAATTCTCAAAAGTTTGGCCTACGGCGCCTAAATACTCGCCCAATATGGTAATTTTGAGCGGTCAATAGCTCCGGTTGCTAATAAAAAACACAACGTCATTGTAGTAACGCTGGATTAGCGGTTGCCACCATACAAACCAGTACAGTACATTATATTGCCGAGTGGCGTTTACGGTCTCTATACAGTTGAACCCTCATACGTTGGTGACGGCCCAGGCTATGGGTTACGAGGGTTGCGGCCTTGCAGAAGTATGCTAAAAATAGATCCAAAAAACCATAGACAATTTTGTGGACGATAGAGCACCACAGAGCATGGATGCGCAGTGGAATATCCTTTGGGCAGTAGCATAGTCCACTGTGGGTTATAACCTCCGCAATCCAACACGGACACTCTTACGTCATAGGGGTCATGCAAGTTACGAAAACGACGAATTGGACTGGTCAACGGGTCAAATAGCTACTTAGGTACCGCATCACGCTGATTTCCAGCCCGAAAGTTACGCTATCGCGCCGAAGATCGTCGGAAAAACCTACGGTTTTGCCCGCATATGGGCTTATGGGTTATGCTCTGCAACTCTCTGCAAACCAAGTCGGTGGATGGAGGGAGCTATGGGCTATCAAAAGTTTGGATTATGAGTGAGTTCAACCGTATTCACGTTCACACAATGTGTCTAGACTCCGCAGCGGCAATATTCATGATGGTACGGGCGTCTACCAACCCGCGTGTAGGTATATGCTGGTATATGACAGCGGCATACGAAGATGATAAGTATCAAATATCACGTTACCTGAATATACGGAACAGACCCGACTGCGCCCAACCTCATTGGGTTCTGCCCTATGCAAGGCGCCGTGGCGGTGCATAATTCATTAGATTTACGATGCTGGTCGCGTATGCGAAGTGACGCTGGAAGCAATATATGGGCTAGAAGCCGGAGGGACAGGGTCGAGATGAGCGCGATGGGCGGGTGGGAACCAATATATGACACTCTGGTAGTTCCCCCGAGTAGGCAGGCGCGTCTACTGGGCAACATGCAAACGCGGATTAATGGTGAAAGGAACTGACATACCAATGCTCATTGTTCAAGAACTGCCACTGATCGACAAACGAAGGTGACTGTAAGGCTGCCCGCCTTATCACGTCGTCACATAGGTCACATCGTACATATACGGGCATTCGCCTTCCAGTTCGGTAGTTTAGATCTTATCCTTGTACCACGTCCTCGTCCCGTCACCCCCAATAGAGCTCGATCCTATCAGCTTGTTGCGTGACTCGCCCAGTGTTTCCTGCCCCCGCCAAGCAGGCTTCCAGTGACGCACAGCCACCGCTGGTGCATAGACCTCACCGTAAACCTTCGCTCGCAAACTCACTTCGTCTCAGGCCACGTTGGCTTTCCTAGCGTAGAAATAATCGAAGGGCTCCACCAAATATGGTTTCACCTTGTTGAATGTTCCTTGAAATTGGTCTTTAGGCGCATCATCGCCAGTTGCTAGATTCTGAAGAAACGTTGAGTTCACGACTGGCTTGCCTGGTGCCAAAATGTATATTTCATTCGCAGAAATGACGCTATACACCGAAGTCGATGTAGAAATAACCAAGCTATGACCACGGTCGGTGATGTATCGGTGATCATCTTGGCGCCTCGAGGCTCGAACAACTTCCTATTCTTTCACGTCCGGCACCTGATAAACGAGTACGTCCACAAGTCGTCAGAACGCCTCAAGAGCCCGTCTGTGATGAAGGTTAGTCACAGATAAAAGAAAAGAATCGAGGATACTCACTAGAAGATCCTGGCCGCCGCCTGAATAGGTGAGCTTCTCAACGGAAAACCTGACATATTTCTGCAGCTAATAGCGAACACCCCAGAAATCTGGCGCTACATATGGCTGTTAATGTAAAGTTGTCATGAGAAAAGAGGGTTGCATACAGTGATATTATGGTCGAGGGTTTCGTCGGTGTGCACGCGGGGAGGTTTTGGTATTTGTTGCCTGTGTACTTCTATAAGGCCCAAAGAAAAAGGAGGTTACGAGGCACGGCTTTCGATGCTATATACGCAGTTAGCTTAACATTGCATAGACAAGAATTGGTCCAAGAACTCACCTATGACCACCGTTCGATTTTGCGAGTTGAGGTAACGTTGAGGGCTGAGCATCGACTCATACTTACAACTCTGCACATTCACAGCGATCAGTACAGGACCTGCTAGCGTGTAGTGCAGTGGTACGAGATTGGGAATCCTGGAAGGCCATATTGACTGGTTCCGTAAGGGCCAAGTGGTTTCAGTCAATTATGGGCGGGAACATATTCAAATTGCTTGAAAAGCTTGCGTCTGTGGATGACAGGAAAACACTGGAAAACTCAAGAGCGACGCAAAAATAAGAACGCGGTAGAATTTGGCGCAAATTTGGAGGGACAAGGAACGAAGAGACGGTCACGGACCACGGTGTCGCCCAACGGGATCCGGAACGTAACATGAGCAAACACAGTCCCTCCTCTTAGAGTCCACTCACAAGTGTATGGTCTGGTAACACGATTCCTGCCTACTCCTTCTGCCTATTCGCGATTGTCACGTTATAAAACACGTCGAATAACGCGAAACTACGCGAGTTCGTCTGCAGCTGATGACAATGTCCTCGATTCGCCACCCGTTTTAACGGAGGAACAAGTTCGTCGCGTCCCCATCTCTTTGCTAAAGGAGAACTGTCAATTCTCACTAGACCTCTTCTAGTCCACCAACCCCAACTCCCTATTTCAAGAACGGGAGGCTCCAGGGCCACTTGTTACCAACTTGAACAGGGCACAATAGTCTCCCTTCCCTCCGCCCTCAGAACCTCGAAACTCTTCAGCATTGACAACGTGGACATGATCTACGACTACCTGCAACGTCAAAGATCTGCTACGATTAGCGTTACTTAGCCGTGTCTCAAATTATCCAGTCATTCCCTTCGCCAACTCTTTTCAAGACTCGTAGCTGCGTAGGTTGGACGCGCGTCCCGCCGCCACTGAACCAATCCATGATGCCCATAGTCGACCAACTTTTGCCCTGAACCCTCCGTCGTCTTCTACCGCTCTCCACCACGATTCACAAAACAAGGTCCGCAATCCGAAATTTCGCGGACGCATGGTCTCTCCTCCACACCAACCGCGCTCCTCAAGCTCTCCCCCCTGCCATGGCTTCTGTTCTCCCTCCATCAACTTCCTCCTCTATGTCGCAATAATCAGCGCACAACGCGACAGTGGCTACTCGCATCCTATTCTTCTATCATGAGGCTCAGCCGATGTTAAAGAGGCATACCGCCCGATCGTGGAATTGAAGGCTCCCGTACCAGCGTTTGACTCAGGCTTAGGACGAATCATCAACCACCGGTGTCGCTGGGCATGCGACGGTTACTCTGGCCAACTTAAAGCATGGTGGTTTACTTAGGTTCGTCTCATCCCGTCATCCTACTTGAAGCCAATATCTGATAATTTTTCCCTAGACCTCTCCGGTCATGCTCACATATCCCACATGTTCCACCTGTGTTCACTTTGCCGCCTACTGGGTTTACCGCTTGCGATGACGCCACGACCATCTGCTACACTACGCACCATCTACCTCGACCATCTGGGGGACGTCGGCGCAGATATTGTCACCGTAACACAATCGCCGAGAGTGGCATCGACGCTGGCCTAGAGTTGCACACTCCGATCATTAGCAAGAGTTTCAAACCACAATCCGGTCGTGAGGCATAGGGCCTAGCCGCGTATTTTTGATTTGGAAGGGAGACAGAGCCACCAAGCAAAGTCTGGGGGTTGATTTGGAAGGCAAGGAGGCATAGGCGGTAGATTCCGAATGGAGGATTCGCGTTTACATGTGGATCTGGATTGGAACGGAGGGACCGGTTGGTCGTTGGTGGATTAGCGGTTGGTCGCTGGAGAGCAGAGTTCCTATTATCGAGTCGAGTGCCCGAGGTTAGCATCCTCTTACTCTATACTCACATTGAAATTGACATTGACGATCCTCATCTATTGTTTACAGACGCCTCTTCCAGCTCCAGTCCGCAGCCTTCGGGCCGCGCATCCTGTCATTCATGCCAGCCCTCGCCTTCCGAACCAAGCGCTCCAGCAGGCCGAAAACGTTTGCACTGGGGGGCTTCCTCCATCGTACATCCCAGCCGCAGGCCTCTCGATCCACGGACCTGCACTCGAAACGAGGATACTCAACAGAACGCGAGACGGCTCGACAATTATGATCATCTCACTCCGTCCAAGTCTTGCAGAACGACGGAAACGAATGTCCGCCTCTCTAGCATGTAGTATCTGTGTGCATGGACACCTCCCACGTCCACCTGCTAGACAGCGACGACGCAGAGGATGAAGATGTTGGTTCAAACTTCGAAAGACCCTTATGAAGAATTGGAAGCGAGGCGTGATGGCTGGGGTCTAAAAGGGATGGATGCGCAGGAGTTGGGATTTGTCTGTAGCGCTGGTGGAGTTGTTTGTTATCAAGTCTCCGAGGCGAGACCTTAGTATGCGGTATATCTCACGAATGGGTATGTTGTATATCGCATATCACATCCCTGCCCACGAAATTGACGGCTAGACCTTGTACTTATAGAACTTCAAGCTCTGCGCGGCTCCCCGCCTTGACCCACGCGTATTGGGTCGTTTGTGTCCCTGTCATAGTCGACTGTAGCCTCCCCTCTCATCTGCATCCCCATCCATCCCGATGGCTTCTCGTCCGGATTCATATGTCCAGCCACTGCAAGGCGTAATGTGATTTGCGTCTCTCCGATCTTTGGGCGCCTCCGCATCACCCCGACAGCATTACACGGGGCATTCACTATGGCTACTGGCTGCATCATGGAGAAGACGGGCTCTAGTAGTATGGTTAACAACTCGTGCTCTAGGCCTCTGGGGGAGGCATTGTCCTCCGTCGTCTGAAGCTTCAAAACTGCAAAACGCTAATCATCAGAGGTCTCACCATTGAATCTTGAGAGGTTGGCATCTCCTGCCCATATGTACTAGAAAACTACAACTGATGAACCTCGCTTATAGGTATAAATATTCTTCTGGGTCCATGTCTACGCCTAGTCTACGACTCCGGTTCCGGTTCCAAACCGCATAATGTAACCGTTCTTGTCAACCGTGTCTTACATCCCTTGAGAGTGTCCTAAAGGCTAAAGCAAACTCGTTAAACTCGCGATCTCATTGTACTCTCAGTCGTATTCTGACACCTAGGCAACTGAGGCCACAAGTGTGTTTCTAACCTTTCGAATCCTCCTCTTGCTTCGTACTCATTCCATGTTTGATCTTAGAGCACTAGTAATTTCAAGCCGGTTCTCCACCATGACCTTAGGAAGTCGATGAACAAGGCATGCTAATGCCGGTACTTATGGCTACCTACCGACCGTTGGGGCTACAGAACCATTCAGTTATGCGGTCCGACACTTTGTTGGCCTCAACTTTCTTCACTATTTTTTTTTAAAAAAAGTCCCTCGCACTCTAGTGCTCTCATAATGATTCTCCAGCGACCAATAGGCAAGGCAGGTCGGCGCATCGTCGCTTCGAACCCAAAATGCATTGCCACACCTCGAAGGCGCCTCTTCAGTTATAGGTTCTCCCGAAACTTGTACTAGTATATATGTGATCTACTCTAACTAGTAAATCGATTGTTTTTGAAGGAGCGCCATCCTCGCACCTTACTTCGAGACTTTCACGTCGAGTTCTCTCAGTCCGATTCTGTCCAACTTTCGCCTTCCGCCGGTGCGTATACAACGGCATTATCCACCCCCATGGCCAATCATCGTTTAGATCATGGGTGTGGCTCTAAAGTATTGACCATACTTCTAGTACTTACCTCAGGGTCAAGGGCGACGGTAATTAGCTCAGGCTCTTGAGCCCTGAGGCTCTCATCGTGTGGCAACTCCTACTAACTCACCAAGAGAGTTGTCAAGAATGCGCCCTATGCACTCTCGATTTCTGATGATCAATAGCTATAGCTGATTGCCCGCTTGTATAGCCTATCTCTCGCCGTGGTGTGGGTTTCGAGACCATAATTTGGGTGTTGAGGTAATCCCTTCTTCACAGTGGAGATATTTTCATCTTTCTAGAGTAGATAGTTCTTTACCAGATATTGACCTGAATGGCTGGTTCTCGTAGTTCACTCTACTAATGTAATTCTTCTAGAAATTTCTTTCGAGTTAAACAGGCATTACTCGAAGATGAATTGAGTAATGGAAGGTTGTTTGCAGCACTTGAGAATTGGCGAAGATTGCGCCGGCGTTAACGACAACGTAAATGACAGGCGAACGTCAGCAGGTCTTGAGAATGCCTCCACCATTGATCATTCTGCCTTTGCCGGACAAGATCGAATTTTTTCGCGCAGGGATCATCGAGGCGTTGGTGTAATGACTCTGACAAGCAACCCATCTATTTTCAGCCGCCTCTATTTGCGATTTCGTATAAGTATGGAGCGTAGTTCTACTCAAATTCCCCAACCAACTTACAAACCCACATCCAAGTCAACCCACATCAACAATGTCTCTGAAAAACGGTACCTACCAGCTTCAATTTGTCCCGGCCGGCGGTGAGCCTGTGCTAGGCGAGCCAGTGGCGACTGGTGAGGCTATGAGCCGGCCTGTCCGCCTCTTGCCCAACATTCCCCCTAATTTCGGCAGGCAACATGTGAGTATACTTAGTACATGGCGTTGGCGTCATATTTTCATTTACTCACCAACTTCGCAATCACACAGTGGAAGGTCAAAAATGTCCATGATGATTCTTACCTTATTGAATGGACGTTGGGAGAGGCACCCCCACTCTTTTTCTGCCTTTACGGGCCCATCAGGCCTGAGGCACCGGTTCGCCTCCTCCCCTCTGAGCAGGAGTGGATCATAACCAAAGGGGAGGGTAAAAACGTCTATCGGTGGGTCAATTTGGTTCATCTCCTCCTTACTGCTCAGACACTCACAAAGACCAATGGTCATCTCAGAGTTAGCCCTGCGGGCGAAATGATTGGTGTCAATTGGGCCATTGACATGGGTGGAGACAACGAGGTGAGGAGCCACTGATAGATGCTAGCGCTTAACTAATCCGTTTATAGGCTCTTTTGCGCCCGTATCCCATAGGCGAACCATTCCCCCAATGGGTCTTCGTTCCTGTCGAAGAGGAGAACTAATCCGTCTCTTGATGGACGTTTCGTCGCTACGAGAAGAGGACTGGGCCGAACAATTGTGGACTCAAAATGAGTCTGTCTGAGTGGTGTGAATTTGATTATGACGAAATTTTGTAAAAAGCGGTCAATATGATTCTGAATACTATTGGTTGTTTTGATTGCGGATAAACACCTACGATAAATCAAACCTCGAGTAAGTACCCAAGTATATTTTCTTTACGCGCAGTGGCTGAGCTAGATGTTAGCAGGTCAGAATTTGAAGTGAGGTAGCCCGGGGCTTACATGAATTTAAGGACACCACGTTTGCAACCAGATTCCATTTCTACGACAACGACGAATCGATAGACCCATGGTGGTGAGACGCAATCCCCATTTGATCAAGTACCCCTCAAGACCAGACAGCGTCAAGCAGACTACGTCATCGACTGTGAGTCTCAATTTTGGCGCCTGCACTTGAACACTCTGGGCTTAGAATTCGAAACATGACCAATTTGTTTGGATTTTCATTATTCATCTCAAAGCACTAATTAGTCCATCGGGCGAGTATAAATTTACTTTTTTGCGTTTGACGTTTCCACGATTATCCCGAACGCCTATAACAATGCTTCCCGTCAAAAGAACCTCGCCAGGGAGAGCTGAGGGGCAGCTCAACATAGTCCGTCGCAAATTTGTCTGTATCCCGTCAGTCTCAACACAGAAGTCTGTATCAACCTGAAGCGATGGTAATATTCAGTTGCGTATTTGGAGAGTAGGTAGCGAACATGAGTGGTAATCTATGTAGCCATGTATTGTATCATAAGTCGTGCGAGCAGAGGATTCTATTTTACCTCCGGACTGGAATGTTATATACGTCTGTAATGGAAGACAGTCACCGAGAAAGAAAATAACTAAATAGACGTGCTATTGAATCCTAGCCATCGCATGAGCAGTTATGCCTCTCGGCGAAAAGCTTGATGAGGGCTTATAGATGTATAGTTGTCACAAACACGCAAGACGGATGAGCGGTAGCACATATGTTTGATCGCTGGCATTCTCTCAGGTATAAGCTTGGATAGCCACAGCGGCAAGGGTGAAACTAACAAATGGTCTCTCCCGGACAGGAAGGTTCATGAAAAGATGTATATGTATGTGAAGGAGCAAGGATCCAGCGTCGGGGCGTCGTCACGGGTTGATCTGAAGGCCTTCGACTTGGCTCTGCGTGGGAACGTATGATCAATGCTCCGCATTCCGAGTCAAGGCTCGACGACCCACCCGACTCACACTCCGCGTCTACGATGGTCCCATTACTACTCTTCACCCTAAGGCCTCCTTAATTCCAACGAGTTCAGTTTAGGTTCAGTGAACAGTCTTCCAAAGCGGATTATTACTGGGCTAGACAGGAAATCATCCGCCGTCACGTAGTGCAGAGGTTCGAAATCCCGCTCTGGCGTCTACCTTCAGTGGGAGACTAAACCCTCTGAGTCTCTTCGTTCCTTCCGGTCTCGAAAAAGGAGGGCGCCTTGCCTCGTCGTACATAATCTCCCCCGTACCAACTGCATTCCTGGAGCTCTTGTCGCTGCCGACTCCCGAGTCTCTCCTCGAGAGACTCACATCCTCTACTCCACGACCCCGATCCTAAGGTTAGAGCGTAACACACCGCCTCTCTCGCCAGCCGTTCGCGTTCCAATCTCCTCCAATTCGTGGTGACCTGTCCTCGTCTCTCCTCTGCACCAGCCACGTTACTTCTCTCCCTCACCATTTCACTGCCATTAGCCGAATCGTGGGGCCTGCCATCCTAGAATCAGTACAACTCCACGCAGCACGACTCAGTCAAACGTTCACCTCCAGCCCTGTTTGTCCGAGCACCTGAATCCAGGATACATATCTACCGCGACCACAATTTTGGAGGCATCTAGCATCCAGTATTCGAATTCATGGACAACTGGCTCTCTGGCATCTGCTACGACTGCAGTCCACTTGCAAGCCAAGACGACGAAGATGTTGTCAACGTTTCAAAAGTCCCGTCGTTGGTCTAGGATTTGGATTTGGGAGTGGTTGAGGACTGGAAGGAACGATTATGATCCATGGAAGGTTGGACTATGAGGGACGAAAAACCTGCCAGACTTGAGACGACGACGTCGACACTGATGAGGGAGTTCCAGATGTTGGATCGAACTTCAAATGGCACGTTATGAGGAACTAGATGGGAGCCGGTTTGGGTTCTACTAAAGTTTGGAGGAACTAAACGGTGTGTTGTACACCGCACATCGCATGTTCGATGAAACTGATGGTGATACTTTCCTGTAGTGGTTTGGAAGGATTGCCTGCACTTCAGATTCGAATTTGGATATCGAAGGGAAGTACTGCGCATAGGCAGAGGCAGTTAATCATTGCTTGTTGGAAAGCAGAGGTCCCACTTATCGAGACTCGAGTCTTGAGAGCGCGAGACTGAGTCGCAGGTTAGCATCCCCTCGTCCTCTGTCCTCAAACTTGAACTGACGGTCCTCAACTTTACAGAGAGTGCATTGTGTCGTTCTTGTCGATTTTGCCTTGCGGAGGGTGAAACCTCAGGCCCCAGAAAACTTTTAACAGGGAGCGTGTTTCTCTTTTTGGAATAGGCCACCTGGCCATCGGATGTGTTCCATTGCCGACTCGAACGCGCAATCTGCCCTCAAGCGATCTATACCGCACGGTATGATTCATCGCGTTTGCTCCGCATCATTTGCATGGACTGCCAACAGCGAACTCTGCGATGGCCATCCTTTGTTGCCCTCTGGGGCCCTCCTCTCTCTTCTCTTACCTCGGGCTCCGGCCGTAAGGCCTCGAGTCATGCACTTAGGCCTTGGGGACAGCCACCAGAACGCAAGACGGCGGGTGTGGTCTACCACCCCGTCAACAGAGGATCAGTACCAGTGTAGTTGTAATCTCCTGTCTTTCTTCGCTGCTTAATTCTATTATTATAAAGTTTCTTGCACTCTAGTCCTCTCAAGAGGGCCCTCCATTTTGGCGATAGGCAAATTTAAAACTGGCGAACAAGGCAGCTCAGTGCTAGTACTGCATTTCCTGTCGTGGCTTCGAACCCAGGAGGCCTTGGTACAATTCCTCGTAGGCGTCTCTTCAGTTGTGAGCTCTCCCGTAGCTATATATCGTATATATGCAGCTTATTCTGGTTATTCTGGTTCCTGATCTCCAGTACGTATACACTGGCCCCATCCACGCCACGTCAGCCATCATTTACCCCATGTGTGTGGCTCTAAAGCATTGGCCTTACTTCTAGTACTTACAATTTTACATCAGGATCAAGGGTAACGGTCCCTCTTGCGCCTTAAGGCTCTCATCGTGTGGTAACATCTACTAAGTCTGACCAAGAGAGGCGTTAAGAATGCATCCCATTAGAGCTGTATCCTCCATTGCAAGTCATGAGCCATAGATAATTGCCCGCTTGCATATGCCGCTTAGCTTCGTGACGTGGGTTTCAAGATATTAATTTGGGGTGGTCGGTATGCGCCTTTCTTTACACTGTTTGCAGTGGAGAGACTTGCATCTTTCTAGAGTAGGTAGTTCTTTACCAACACTGACTTGAACGGCTGACTCTCGTTGTTGACACTGTTAATACAGTTGTTCTCGAAAATTCTTCTGAGTTAAACAGGCCTTGCTTGAAGACTAACCCGTAATAAAAGGTTGTCTTGCAGCACTTGAGAACTGGCGAAGATTGCGCCGAAGTCAGCGACAGCATAAATGACAGGCGAACGTCAGCAGATAATAGGAAATGAGCGTCCACCATTGATCGTTATGCATCATTATAATCAAATGAGGGGTCAAATCGAATTCTCCCGCCCGTCACCCAAGCGTAATTCAGGCGTTGGTGTAATAACTCTGATGAGCAGCCTCTCTGATCTTCAGTCGCCTCTAACTGCGGTTTTTGTATAAGTATGGACCGTAGTTCTGCTCAAATCCCCAACCCACTTGCCACCCTACATCCAAGCCATCCCACATCAGCCATGTCTCTGAAAAACGGTACCTACCAACTTCAATTCATCCCGGCTGGTGGTGAGCCTGATCTAGGCGAGCTGCTGGCGACTGGTGAGGCCATGAGCCGGCCTGTCCGCCTCTTGCCCAACACACCTCCTTATTTCCGCCAGCAACACGTGCGTGTACTTGATACATGATGTTGGCGTCGTACTTTGCACCATTTTACTCACCAAATTTTAATCACATAGTGGAAGGTTACCAATGTCCACGATGATTCTTACCTTATCGAATGGACGTTGGGCGAGGCACCCCCACTCTTTTTCTGCCTTTATGGACCCATCAGGCCTGATGCGCCTGTTCGTCTTCTCCCCTCTAAGCAGGAGTGGGTTATTACCAAAGGGGAGGGTAAAAACGTCTATCGGTGGGTGACTTTGGGTCGTTTCTTCCTTGCTGCGCAGACGCTAACAAATTTCAATGGTCATCAGAGTTAGCCCTGCAGGCGAGATGGTTGGTGTCAATTGGGCCGTTGACAAGGGTGAAGAGAACGAGGTGAGAAACCACTGATAGATGCTAGCACTTAACTAATGCGCGTATAGGCTTTCTTGCGCCCGTATCCTATAGGTGCTCCATTCCCCCAATGGGTCTTCGTTCCTGTCGAAGAGGAGTAATTCCCCTTTTGACGGATATTACGTCGCTACCAGAGGGAGATTGGGCCGAACGATTGCGGACTCAAAATGAGTTCGCCTGTGTAGTATGAATTTCATTTACGACATAAATCTGTAAAAGCCATCGATGTGATTCTAAAAAAAATTTGGGTTGTGAGACGCGGACTGGGGCTCTTTTGATTGAGTTTAGAAATCTACGATGGATCAAATCTCGACTAACTATATTTGTCTACCCGCAGTGGCAGAGCTGGATGCTAGCACGTCAGAATTTAAACGAGGTAGCTTTACGTGAATTTATGGACACTCTGACCACAAGCAAATATTTGCAACCAGATCCCATGTTGAATACGACGACTACCTTAGCTCGTGGAAGTTATGGAGCATAAGACTTCCTAAGACTTCTCATCGCGAACCTGATCAGCTGACCCACCGGTGGGAACTTGAAAGGAAATGTCAATCCCTCATTTGGGCAAGTAACCTCAAGACCAAACAGCGCGTCGAGCGGACTACGTCATCAACTGTTTTGATCTTGGCGGCTGGACTTGAACCACTCAAGGTACAGTCGACTTCTCTCTCTACCTTTAGTCAGGCTACCTAATTAATCTCCTGTTCCACCTAGATAAGATGCCAAATGTTATAATCAATATACCGTTAATCTCCTTCACCTGACCCATTCTCAAAAGAGATACATATCTACATTCGTGAAGCGATAACTTGATTATATCTGCCCTTTGGTTTCTGTGTATACCATATTGAACTCCATTTTATTACAGCCACAAATTTACATGGTCCTCTGAGAGCCGAAGAGCCTTGTTGAGCCACGGAGTTGGTACATCAATTCGTGCTGGGAGGCGCTAAATTGTGGCAAGATATGTGGAACGGAGGATGAATAGAACCAAGCAGTTGTTGGAAGGAATTTTTCAGAAGGCTTCGATATAAAATGCTACGGAAGGGATACAACTTAAGGCCAAAAGTTCCACTAGGATAGGTTATTTAAACGCATATACAATTCAACGTCCAAGGGCTCCGCATAGCGCTGACAATAAATAAAGTCCACGAAACAGGTTTCAATGTGAGCGAGCTGGTGCATAAATAATAATGTAGTGTCCGTACCTTGTAATATTCGAAAACGGCGTCTCGAGCGGGCCGAACGATATCATCATTCCATCCGTTCAAAAGTTGAAACTGTTGATGAAAGTTCATGTCGTACCCAATCTTAAAACCCCCATACAATATCGTGATGAGAATATCATAGTCACTGCTCGCAAGAGGAAGCACATGTGCAATGCAGAGCAGCGCCGAGAGCGTATCGGAATGTATTTTCTTTACACTGTTGTCAGATGAATTGAAGGCCTCTTCACTTGGACAGAGCGGGCATCTACGAAGCATTTATTAGCATAATGTACGAGGCAAGAAAGATGCGGTACCAAAGACCTACTCACTCCATGCATCGCAAATACGATCGCAGAATGAATCGTGCAACCAATACATAATGCTGGCCCGTGAGTGCAATTCTGGGCCATTAGGGGTGCTTGGTAATAACCGACCTAGTGAGCTGGTGCATTTGCCGGTTTATATGATCAAAAATTCGGATAGGAAATGCTGAAGCGGGATTTGGGGCTTCGAGTTGAAGAATATAATTAAATCGCTCAAAGTATACCAGCAGAGTCAAGTGCTCATCAGGTTCAGCACGTTGGAAAGCTCCAAACCAGAAGGCGCTGAATTCGGAATCCGAGTTGAACTGAGGAAAGTGCGCGTGGAGGTTCTAGGATTTAAAATGAGCGCACGGTTAGAATGGAGACCATGATGGCGGCGTACCTGGCGGTGCAGCATATCGAAGATGCTGGACAACAATCCCCAGACAAGGCTTGTAGAATCATACTTCTCGAAGAAACTGTAGAGCTTCTGCGGGGATGATAGACTGAGTTCTTGTTGAAGTGCAGGGGTCCACCCTGGGCCACTCTTAAGACAACCAACAGTCACATTGATGTAATAATAGGCCTTTACTATTAGAAATGAGAAATCCCAGTTGAGTACTTGGAAGATGGGTCTGTGAGAGGTCCAAGGCGACAGGCGGTCACACACCTGGATCATTAACCGGCTGACGCATACGGCGCAGTCCAAGAGCTGCATTATCACCCAGGATTGACTCCGCACATAAATGAAACTGACCAGATCGAGAGGGGTCGAGAAGAAAGTCCGGCAGAGATGCATGTAGAATGGTGATTATTCTTTCATCATCTTCATTATGCTTAATGACTGACGCAAGCCGGCTTAAGCAGGCCTCCGTTTCACCAGGTTGCCAGTTGAAAAACATATCCATCTCGTACGACGAACGAAGCGGATCGTCTTCTAATGTGGGGATGACAACGATCAAGACTCCGAGTATCTGTTTGACTCTCTCAATGTCGCGAACATTGGAGAGAACGTGATTATAGAGTGAGTTAAGCTCAGCATATGGCAGATCCTCTCCGCCTCTCGGAGGCTGGATCTCGAGGATAACATCCAGACGGCGCGTCGGAAGCTCTGAAGGATCACCGCCGATATACTTGACTGTCGTGGATGCAAAGATAAATTGGCCCGATGACTTCCAGGTGAGTGTACGAAGGATGTCGCCGGAAGGCCAGGAATATGGGATGTAGGAAGCGAGGGCATGTTCACGTCGAATCTTGTCGAACGAGTCTTGCAGGAATCGATGGATATCCTCTTCTGCGGAATATTCATCGGAGAGAGCGAGTCTAGAGAGATATGGCTGGACGGGAGAAGAACTGAATATTGTCTGGAGGTGGATTTCTGGACGGCTGGCAACCAGAATGCGGGTGCGGAGCGGCGAACGATGAAATGCGGTAACCAGTGACTTTACGAGCCCAGATTGTACTGCATTGCCTTGACACTCGTCCAGACCGTCGATAATGATAACAAATGGACAGTTCTGGAAGTCGAAACCAGTCGAATGGAGCCGCTGGAGAGGCTCAAGGATGAGCTTGGTGAGCTGTGTGTCAATCGATTGGTCGAAGATCCTCGGGTTGAACTCGACCACTGCTTCGATATACTGGCGTGCAATTGGAATAGCTAGCGCAATCTGATAGACGATAGTTGCGACCAAACGGCTTGCATTGTTGCGCTCTGAGGATGTCTTCCGGAAAAAGAAGGTCGCTAGCAGCCATCCGTCCTTGTCACAAATTTCAGCGATGGTATGCGCGATGGCCGACTTTCCAGCTCCAGCGGCTCCGTAGAGCCACATAATCAAAGCCTTGTCGTCTATCTTGCCAGTCAGCCAGTCGATTAGACGGTTGATTACAGCAACGCGGGTGTGTGGATGGCATTTTGGAGCGTCAAGTAGATCGCGTTCGAACGAGTTGTAGAGTGCTCCCATAGCGGAGTGGTCACCCAAGTGGTGCAAACCTAAATGACCATAAGTATGCTGCATTTATGGCGGTAGATATCCACGAAATCTTACTCACCTGTGCGACCTTGAACATGTGTGATAATTTGGCTGTTGGTGATGTTGGTGTTAACTGCGTTGTTGAAAAGCGAAACTAAGAATTATAGCACCAGCAGTCATTACTTAGGAAATGAATAAATAGAGGAACAGACGTTCAGCGCACTCAGTGGATTATTAGAATAGCCTTGGGCAAGTTGACTGCGTCCTGAAGAGCCTCCTCGGCTTGATCCAACGGCAAAGCTACCTCCAAACTCCATCTCATCTGTAGTTGATCGTAAGTTGTGAGTACGTTCGGGTCTGGTAGGTAAACAGCAGACCTAGAAGCTTCTTGACGCGTAAGAGTCTGGCGCCTGAAGGGAAGTCGGGGCTGAAGCGCTGATGGCGCGGCGACTTGTGGGAACTAATTAGTAATCACGATCTGGTTTCCAGCTCTTCCAAGGTTCACTGCATCGCAACCCGCGAAAAAACGCGACTTTTTCCGATATCCTGAGCCTCGATTCGCCGCTATCCTGGAGGAATAAGTTCGTGTCGAGGACCATCATGTCCCGCCCACGCACTCCGAGTCTATGGTCTCGATTTATGTTACCTCCCTCGAAAAGGCCGGCTTGAGCCATCTGCCACCGTGTCCGACCCACCAGGTTTTCAGCATCAATAATGTGAACATCAGGCGCGATTTTCTGCAACGTCAAAATCGGAAGGGAGGCGATTGGCATTACTTAGCTGCCTCTCAAGTTCTCGAGTCATTCCCTTCGCCAGTACTTTTTCAGTACCCGTAGGCGCGAATTCCCCAACGCGACCCACAATCCGAAATTCATGAATGCATGGCCTCGAGCCCTCCTTATTGCCAGCGAGTCTGCTCTCATGACTTCTATTCTTCCTCCCTCCTTCTTCCCCACTATCGCTCCTTGGTCTCCTTCCCTCACCTTGAAGCCAGCACGCGTGGCTTCTTGCGTCCTCCATGAGAGGTTTAACGCAGACAAGACATACAACCTATTGCTCGACTCCGCGACCCAGGGCAGCCTATCAACCCATCCACACCGGACGGCGACGTACCCTGTTACTCTGGCCAACTTTAAGGCATCATGGTATGTCTCGTGATCTCATCCTCCGTCCTCATTTCAAAAACCAAAAGCTGATAATCTCACCCCAGGCCTCTCTCGTCGTAATTACACATCCCACATGTTCGGCCGGCGTTTTCTCTTCCACACTAGGTCCTCAGAGACCGTCTCATCGATCATCTTCCCGAACGGGTGTACGGGATAGCAGCACCTAATTCGCTCAAAGTTCGCCGCCTGCGATGACCACGCTACGATCAAACCTCATCTATCTTGGCCTCTGCTCGATACCGACGCAGATATTGGGATATTGGCCAAATGTAACACAGCTGCCGATAGTATCATTGGTGTTAACCTGGAGCTCCAGAGTCCCCGACATGGACTGAAGGTCCAAACCACAGTCCGACCATGACGCATAGCGTCTCGAGAGCAGGCTCTGAAGGGATACAGGGTTCAAGTATCTGAGTTCGGGAGACAAAGATTTCTAGGACTTGATTTGTGGAGATCCTGAGCGGAGGAAGGGAGAGGCTGTGGCATTTTCATTTGGATCTGAAACAGAAGTACTTGGCCAACGTGGTTGGGGATTGGCAGAGGGATCTAGTCGTTGGTGGGTTGGCGGTGGGTCATTGAAAAGTAAATTTCCTACTATCGAGTCTTGAGAGCTTGAGGTTAGCATCCCTTCTTACTCTCTTCTCCAACTAAAACTGACCATTGCCTCCAGGCCATATACGCCTCTTCCAAGGGATCAGGTCTGTCCTACGACTCGGATCCCAGGAGGCACATTCCACCGTTCTCGCTCGCCTAGCTTTGGGAACCAAGCGCTCGAAAAGCTTGGATCGTGCTGGGCCTCATTCAGTATCCCTCCCTCGCGTTCCAAGTCGCGGGACTCGAGATCTGGCTTCGACCATTTGCACCGGGCAGCGTCCTCCGTCGCGCACATGCCCCCTCGTCCAACACGACTCTCCTCTTGACCTCCGCCTACCGGTTTGTCTCAAACCCCAGCCGCAGGCCTCTCGAGCCACGGACTTGTCCTTGCAACAAGGACACTCAACAGAAGACGGCTCGACGGTTGTGATCATCTCGCTCCGTCCAAGCTCCCTCCATCCAAGCTTTGCGAAAACACGGAACGACGGAACGAATGTCTGCCTCTCTAGCATGTAGCATTTGAGTGCATGGGCGTCTCCCACATCCACATCCTAGGCAGTGATAACGCAGAGGACGAAGATGTTGGTTCGAATTTCGAAAGACCCCCACGAGGAATTGGAAGGGAGGCGGCGGCGGCTGGGGTTTCAAAGGGATGGATGTGCGAGTTGGGATTTGTCAGTAGCACTGGTAGAGTTGTTTATTACCAAGTCGAGAGCCTACACCATGTGGTATATCTAATGAAAGGGTACTGTTATGTTTTCATTTCAAAATATTATTTCAGCAGTGAGGATATTTGAGTCCATTTTTTTAAAAGCCTGGTGCGGCGTGGTCGCTGAGCGTTGGAGTCAATCTATTCGGCATTTTCAAAACTCTATGGTGCACCTTATCTCGGCGGGTCCGTCTGGCCGATCAATGCATATGCATATTCCACGTCACGGAGATTCCGGGAGCTGTTGCACAACTTGCAGTCTGGGCCGTGGGAATTTCTCTATTCGCCCATACTTCCACCTCCCGCAACCAATTGTAATGTCTTCAGTCTCTGAGCTGTTGGCCCTTGCCAAACACAAGCTAGATAATGGAATACAGGACATCGGACACAGTAGCACTACTGTAGCTTCACAAACAAGTCTACACATAATCGCATTACCTGAAGGCCTGGCCAGCGATGATCGAAGTCGAGCACAAGAACTTGAACGAGCAGCGGTAATATATTCTCTAAGATTCAATAGATCTCATTGATTCATAGCCAAATGCACCTAGATCCAGCGCGACATTGCTCTAGCTGATAAGATCGTCAGACGTCTGGGTCGGGCACATAACCTCACCGTGCCTATCAATCGCATCCCGTTGGAGATCCTTGGTGTTATATTCGACTTCCACATGGACAACATTAGTCCGATGCTATTTCCGCCACGAACTGCGGACGTGATTGAGCTCTGGATGACCAATTTCCCATTCAGATTTCATTTGGTTTGTCGTCACTGGTACGAGGTCGCCCTATCGATCCCGTCGCTGTGGTCTCATATCTACTCTCGCACATTCCGTGTGCCACCGTCCTTGACCATGGATCGTTGTCCACCTCCTGCTCCTCTTCATCTCAATATCGTTTTCCGGACCGGGAGTGTGGGGTGGGATGTTCATTGGGAGCGTCTCGTTTCTCTTCACATGATCCTGACGCAACCTCTTCATCAGCCTAGCGACTTGCTTGAGATGATGAGACCTGCGCCGCTTCTCGAAAGTCTCTCCATCGAAGACTTAGTGATCTTGAATCATCAGAATTGGTCGCATCCCTGGTTCGGGCTCAAACAATATTGTAACCTCAGGAGGTTAACACTCGACTGCAGTAACCTACCTAGGCAAGAACTTGAAGAAATACCTGGCCTCACCAAACTTACCCATCTCTTCCTCCATAAAATCAAAGTGGAAGACATTTTCCCAATTCTATCCGGGTTCATTGATTCATCGTTCTTAAAGGTGTTAATTCTAGAAGCAAATTATAACGAAGCCGCCCATGACTTCTCCGACGCTCCAATTGTTTGCCTGCCAGTCCTGAGGCACCTAGAGACCCGCTATATCCCTCATCTTACCTTCATCGACCACCTTGTCATTCCTTTAACGACCACCATCATCACCACTATCCAGTCGACTGAAGAGGCGCCTTTGCCTCAGGAAAGACTGGACACTGTACAGACACTGGATTTCAAATTCACTCGGAGAAACTCAATGAACTTGTGTTTCTTATCCGATACCAATGTCATGGTCGAGTCGCAGAGAGCAAGAAATATATTACTCCCACTGCTATCGACATGGTTTCCCAATGTCACAACGCTAGACTTGCGGCTGTTACGCAATTATGCCAATGGTGACTGGGAGGAGAGGCTGATGTACGGAATTGTCAGGTGGACCGGACTTAGAAGACTTGTATGCAACGAATTCGTGGACTACTTCCGCTTGATCGACATTCTCAACATGTCTGGCATCCGGTCCTCAGACCTGGACTTAGACGGGGATGAACTTATGAACACCTTGAACAAGATGGCACCCATATGTCCACTACTACAAGAAGTTGTTGTTTGGGAGGTTCCTGCAGACTTTGAATCAGAGTACGAAGGAGTCGAGGGGAGATGGAATTACCGTGAACCAGGAAGGTATGAAATAGTGCGCCTGCAACCAGCGTTAACGTATACACTTGTTGTCCGTGCCCAAACACATGGTAGTGGGATCCCTTGTCGACCATCCTTTAAATGGACAGAAACAGACAGATATTAGGTTATTGAAAATTGACATTGCGCTGTATGATACCTTCCATTGTGATCGTTGTTGGGATTTTGCAACATCCCACTGGACCTCCGGTTGTGGATGTAATGATGTAAATGTATAGAACATTTGCCACTCCGAAACCTGGACTGTAGGTATTTTAGGAGCTTCACCCTTGCAAGGGGCTCATGAATCATCAGAGGGCTTAACCGCTGCCCTGACCCATTCCGTTTGACCCACTTTTGCTGGCAGTTGCGGACGACAAAAACGTGAGCTTCCGGATTTGGCAATTCTAGACTTATATGGCAAGTAGCCTCAGTCAACGATGTTCCCTGACTCTGTATCCCTTACTCCCTCGTCCAGGGAGCTACTACATCATTACATATGCATTATCCGACGCCATCGTTTACCTAGCATCAGACCCAAAAAGCTCGCGGACTAGTAGTAGACCGATAACCGCTCTTGTTGAAGCCCATTTGACAATCCTCATCTAGGCCTCTTCTAGTCAAACCTTCCTGGTGTCAAGACTAGTCGAACATCCAAAGCTTCACTTCAACATTCTTTGATACAGCACCGAAAATGACAACATCAGCCCACGACCGCAACCCCAAAGATATGCTAGGATTAGAAGGGAGACGATCGGTGTTAGCTGGCTGTCCCTCAAGTTCCCATCATTCCCTTCGCCAACTCCATTTCAAAACCTGTAGAAGCGTGGGCCAGGCCGGCTTCCCGCTGCCATCGAGTCCATTCACACTCACCATAGCCAAGCAGCTTTGCACTGGCCCCGCCGTCTCAACTACCATTCCAGCGCGATCCACAATCTGAATCCACGAATGCATTGGTATAAACACACCTGGCGTTTGTGAACGCGGCCAGATAAGCTCTCCTTAGTGGTAATTATATTATGGTGCACCCGGCCTAAACACCGCCACTTTTGTACAGCGGCGGAAATTGGAATCGCTGGCGAGAAATTTGAAAAAATTTGATCACATTTACGACCCCACAAGAGGTCTGGGGAGGAAGCAGACAGATGAATTCGGCGTTTTAGATCATTTCCAGCCTTTCTTGGTCAAGTCAAGCCCTAAATATACCTGGTGGTCCCTGAGCCTATAAGGAAATCGGCGGAATCGGCAGCAGTCAAAATAAATGACTCAGCCAGTTTTGAGCCAATCGTAATTTCCTCTGGTCACTTTATTCAGAGGAATAAGAAATCCGGCCAAATTTGGTCACGTTATTTTGCTTGTACAAAAGTAGCGGTGACTAGGCGGGGTGCACCATACGAGATATGATTTGTATATAAGTCTTGAAAGTCATGCATTAACTAATGGTATAAATTAAATTAACAGATTAATAAAATATTCTAGGTCACGGACTAAGACGTGGTTTCTGATATCTCATTTATATCTACCATATCAATAACAGTATCATTAGCTGGCTCCTCCAAGTCCAGGCGATGAGACCCTATTTCAGGTATGGTCGGTGTTCCGACTAGCGTAGATGTTGAGAGGCATTCAGAGTCTGGCGATAGAGGGAGCACGATTCCGCGTGCAACGATGAGGGAGCAAAATGCATCCCATCTGTAGTGGGGGTGATCGAGGTCGAGATGGTGTTGGAGAACCTTGTTGACTGGTACACGCGCTCTGTAGGCGACCAGCACCATGATCAATGCGCGCAGATTTCTGGTAGGTTGAGCATCCGTTCGTAGCAAAGAGTTCGCGAACATGAATGCGGTGTAGAAGAGATAGTCAGTCGTGAATGTGGGTCTAGTGTCCAGGAGGTCGTTGAGTGCTCGTGTCACCTCTGCCAAGATCCTGTCGCGTTCGGCAGATATCAAATCGGTGGGATCCCAGCATATTATAGCCGCCGTAGAAAATAGGAACTGTCGCACATAAGCACTGACATGCAAAGTGTTACCGAAATCGCTTTCTTGATTACATTGAATCTCCGAAGCGTTTTCAAAGAAGGAGTCTAGTATCGCCAACACTTGATGTTGAACGTCTACAATGAAGGCAATGAATCTTCCAATTAGGCGGAAATTGTTATAATAACTAACCTTGTAATTCGGTGAAATTTTCATCCAGCTGTCGAGCAACCCACTGAATGGGCAGGTTGGGAGCGATTGGTGTTTCGTCAGGCACGAAACGTCGCACTTCTCGGGTGCCAAACATCCACTCCGTGAGGCGGATGCAAATCTCTACCCCTCTCCGTTTCAAGGCCCGCGGCGTATTGTTGAAGGGATCTTTCCGAGAAAAGAAGTGGAACAGAGCATGATCCTTCAGAGCGGTTGGGCTTGGATCTTCGATACCCCGGGGAAGGCTGTAGGAGGATTGAGAGGGAACCAGGCGGTGAAGGAAAAATGGGTATGGGTTTTTTGGACTGCAGTCGAAGATGTCGGAGTGGAAGATCTGTTCTATGCAGTGGTCGGCTGGAATGACACTGCGCTGCACTTCAGGAGATATTCTCTCCTTTGATTTGAGTAGACCTTTCACCGTATCATAGAGTGGAACGGGTCGTTCTCTGGGTCTTGTTTTCTTGATATCTTGGACAATCGCCATTCCGTCGTAATCCCTTTGAAATAACCATGCTGCTTCATGCTCCAGCCACGAGTCGCCTGATTTCCCTCGAAATACAAACCCGGTGACTTTGGGAAATGTACTGTACCACGGTTTACGGTTCTCCATGCCCAACAAGTTGTGAGGATTCATCTCGCCACTCTCGTCGAGTTGCGCTTTGGTCCAGCGCATGATTGGGTGTACGATCGATGAAACGAGGCGATGAAACGCCCAAGATTGTGGTGATTTATAAGGGCAAGGGGCACGAGGCTTCTTGCTGGTTCTAAAACGAGGTAGGAAAACAAGGAGATTCTGCAGAGTTGGTAGAATCGTTGTCGCCACGAGGAAGGAGAGTGTGAATCCGATGGCGATTGATACGGGAAGGGCCACGCCGTGATTAAGGTTCCAGAGAAAGTCGTTGACTCCAATGAGGAAGAGAACAAGTCCGACTTGGAGGAGGAGGGGTAAAATGGTGAAGATTTGAGGAAAATACCATCGCTCTAAAGCCTCGTTATGCATGTGATGGAGTGCGAATGCAATCTGAGGCTCTAGATCTCCATGCGGTCGCTGATGCTCCCTCAGCCATTGAAGAGAGACGATGCCAACGAGGACAGTTGCAAGGCTGAATATCAAACTGAGAAACCAGAGGATATTG
>Ga0247742_10000795_pt1 | contig 23952 bp, 28 predicted proteins | sample UWRJL208509C2_FD_180944 | JGI IMG/M metagenome (GOLD analysis project Ga0247742, IMG submission 180944) | Plant litter microbial communities from Arlington Agricultural Research Station in Wisconsin, United States - UWRJ-L208-509C-2 | ecosystem: Environmental > Terrestrial > Plant litter >... | reverse complement strand
ATATTACAAAGATTTACTGCCGAACTAGAAGGCCTCAGGCGCGGGAAACCGCACCGAATAGTCTCAAATTAGGTGCCACCACCAGCCGGAACGGGCGCATTCTTACAATTAAATGCCAAACGACAGCATGGGCAATCACTTCAGCTGGAAATCGGTGGCGACGATAATGAGGGTCACGCGTAAATCTGGTCATTCCGCCAGATCCCACATTTTGATCGATGTCCGGTTAACGTTACAGTTCCCCGCATCCGTCAAGATACGGCCAAGCCGCTCGACGCGCCGGTGACGAACCAGATTTTTTCTTGCTGCATGTGTTGGTCCACCTATAAAGCTACACTTAGTGTAAAAATATATCGCACTCGGTGTAATTTCAAGGGATAGTATGTCTGAAACCAATGCGGTATCGGATCAGACCGAGAGTTTGCGGGAGCGCAAGCGGCGGGAGACGCACGACCGGCTCGCGCAGACCGGGCTTAAATTGTTCATAGAGAATGGCTTCGAAGCCACCACGCTGGATGCTATAGCGGCAGAAGCTGGCATCTCGCGGCGGACCTACTTCTATTATTTCAAGTCGAAGGAAGACGTATTGCTGGCCCAGGCAGGCAGCGGCTTCTCGCAAGCGTTGCGCGCTGCCATGCTTGGAGAGGCTACCGACCAGACCCCTATCAAGGCAGCTCGCCAATGCCTCCTCAAGCTGGCGTCACGGTACGAGACACAGGAATCGATCATCGTCGATCAATTGCTGCGGTCGACCGAAGCATTGCGAGCCCGCAAGGAAGCGCTGTTCGTCGACATGGAACGGACAATGTATGAAGCCATGACCGAGCTGTGGCCGCAGCAGGTGCAGCAGGAATCACTTCGCGTGGCCGCAATGATGGCCATTGGGACGCTTCGTCTTGCGTTGGACAAGTGGCGCGAAGAAGAGGCTCGACATCCTTTGGCAGAGTATTTGGTGCGATATTTTACACACCTTGAAGGCTGTCTCTGAGCCGCTACCAGCAAGCTGGTCCAGCGCGCCAAAGCGTTTGCCCATGAACAGCCAAAGTGTGGAATCAAGCAACTGCTGAGCTACGTCGCGAGGTGACCATGGGCTTCATTGAAAGAATCGAGCGAGATCAGGCCAATCTGCTTCCACCTTGCGTCGACGACTATGTCGGGTCTGATACGCTCGTTCGTGTCGTTGATGCATTTGCCGACAGCCTGGATCTGATTGAACTTGGCTTTACCCGCGCCATTGCGGCGTCGACGGGGCGACCGGGCTACCATCCCGGCGATATGCTCCGCCTCTATATCTGGGGCTTTCTAAATCAGGTTCGATCGTCGCGGCATCTGGAACGTGCCTGTCAGCGCGACCTTGAAGCGATGTGGCTGATGCGTTAGCTCGTTCCAGATTATCGGACCATTGTCGCTTGCCGGCACGACTGACCTGCGGCATACGATGGTGGGAAAGTCCGCGTCGTTTTCGGTTGCGTAGTTTCAACTAGGATAGGTCGCGGTCAGGCACGCCTGGAAGACGGGTCAGTCCGGCCGGGCTTACTCCATGATGGCGGCGACCACTTGCCATAGGCCATGCCTACGCGGACCAGCCTTCAGGCCGAAGTGCGCATCTTTTTGAGCGCGCTTCGGCCCGACGTTCACGGCTTGGCGAGCGCGCGGCGCATGGCGAGCGCTAAAGCGCTGTTGAAGGTGTCCGCGGTGTCGCCCGCGAACATCTCGAAGCCGTGGATCGCGCCGGGATAGACATGCGCTTCGATGGGAACGCCGACACGCGATAAGCGCTGGGCGTAAGCAAGGCTCTCTTCAAGGAAGAGGTCGAGCGATCCGATCGCAATGAACGTCGCCGGCAAGGCTTCGAGCGAGGTTGCCTCCGCCGGGGAGAAGTGGCCGATACGCTCCGCCGGGATTTGAGCCTCGCCGCGCAACGCAGACCAGCCAAACCGATTGGATTCGCGCACCCAGCCGAAAGTTCCGGTGACCAGATTGTCGATCGGCGCCTTGTCTGTCCCGGTGCGGGCGTCGAGCATCGGATAGAGCAGAAACTGCGCCTTGAGTGCCGGGCCGTCCATGTCGCGAGCCATTTGCGTGGTCGCCGCCGCGAGGCCGCCGCCTGCGCTCTGGCCGAAGATCACAATGTGGTTGGCGTCGATGCCGAGCGCGTCGGCTTCTGCCGCCATCCATAGCAAGGCCGCATAGCAATCCTCGACCGGACCCGGGAAAGGCGTTTCGGGCGCGAGGCGATATTGAACCGCGACGACGACCGCATTCTGCTCGGTCGCCAGCCTGGTGCTGGCAACGGCCATCATGTCGGGAGCGCCTGCGATGAAGCCGCCGCCGTGAATGTAGAGAATCCCCGGCAGATCCTTCGCGTCCGTCGGAGGACGATGGATCAGGACGCGCACGTCCGGGGCGCCGTTCAGGCCGCGGATTTGGCGCTCTTCAAAGGGTGCCTCGGCTGGCGGATAGAGGCCGAGAACCGCCTCGCGCAGCGCCGGCAGGGTCTCTATCTTGGGCAGCAGCGGAGGAAACTGCGCGACGATGTCGCGCACGTCGGGATCGACGAGATCTAAATAGTTCATAGTTGGGCGAGTTCCTCAGCAGTATAGTCGGTAGAGAAAGCGACGTCGCGCTGGGCGTCGAGCGCAGAAATGCGGCCGGTCAGCGCTGCGCGGATGGCGGTGTAGGACGTTCCGCCGAGCACGAGCCGAAGGGGCATGTCGGGCGCATCGGCAGCCGCAATCATCGCGTCGACCATGCGGTCGGGGTTGCCGGTGATCACCCAGTCGCCGCCCAGTGCCGCATCGCGGACGTCATGGGCAGGCGTTCCGTCGTACGCCGCGATCGGCTCCGGCTTCACCACGCCGTTGACGAAGTTGGTGCGGGCCGGACCCGGCTCGACGAGGGTGAACGCGATGCCGAAGGGGGCGACCTCCTGCGCCACCGCTTCGACGAAGCCTTCGATGCCCCATTTGGTCGCATGATAGAGGCTGAAGCCGGGATAGGCGATCTGACCGCCCTCGCTGGAAACCTGCAGGACGCGTCCGTCACCCTGCGCGCGCAGATGCGGAAGCGCCGATCGGATCAGCGCGATCGAGCCGAGCAGGTTGGTGTCGACGATGTCGCGCAGATGCGCGTCGGTCGTTTCCTCCGCGGCGCCGAGCACACCATAGCCTGCGTTGCTCACCAGATAGTCGATGCGGCCGAGTGCGGCGAAGGCACTGTCCACCACCTGGCGAACCTGCTCGAGATCGAGAAGATCGAGAGCGGTCGTCCACAGCCGGTCGTCATAGCGTTCGCGCAGATCGGCGAGCGCGTCGGCCTTGCGGCTGGTCGCCGCGACACGGTCCCCACGCGCCAGCAGCTTTTCGGTCAGGCGACGCCCAAACCCGGACGAAGCGCCCGTAATGAACCACGTTTTCATCATATGTCCTGCCTTCAGTTTAATCACGCTCCACAGGTAGCGTTGATATCTTGATGGGATAAGGCATGACAATTCGTATGATATACTGTATTTGATACCATCAATGGACAAGCCGAGCTTCAACGATTTAAGTGCCTTCCTCGCGGTCGCGACGCACCGCAGCTTTCGGAAAGCCGCAGACGAGCTCGGGGTTGCGCCCTCGACGCTCAGCCACGTCATCCGTGCGCTCGAGGAGCAGCTGGACGTGCGGCTGTTTCATCGTACGACCCGCAGTGTGTCTCTTACCGAAGCCGGTGCCGCGTTCCTCGACCGGTTGGTCCCGGCCCTCGGCGGGATCGATTCAGCACTGCAAACCCTTGCCTCGTTCCGGGGTGGCGTGGCCGGAACAGTTCGGATCAACGCGCACCGACAGGCAGCGCGGCTCCTCGTGACGCAGTTCATGCCGCGGCTCCTGGCGCGTCACCCCGAGATCACAATGGACATCGTTACCGAGGGTCGGCTGGTCGATATCGTGGAAGAAGGCTTCGACGCGGGCGTCCGCCTTGCCGAGGCTGTTCCACGCGACATGATCACCGTGCCATTGAGTGGTCCGCGTCGCTTTATCTGTGTCGCCTCGCCGGCATATCTGGAGGGGCGGCCCGAACCGCAGTCGCCGGAGGATCTCAAGGCCCACCGATGCATTCGCCACCGGATGCCCAGTGGAAAGATCTACAGCTGGGAGTTCGAACGACACGGCAGCGAAATCGCCGTCGATGTAACCGGTAGCATGGCCCTAGACGATCAGGATCTCATGGTCGATGCGGCGGCGGCTGGCGCCGGGATCGCCTATGTCGTCGATCTGGCGGCAAAGCAGCATCTCGCCTCGGGCAGGCTGCGCACCGTGTTGGACGACTGGTGCCCCACGATCGAGGGACTGACGCTCTACTATTCCGGGCATCGCCGCGTTCCACCGGCCTTACGAGCATTGCTCGACGTGGCCCGGGAATTCAAATCGGAGGGTCCGAATTAACGGCAAAATCCTGCCGGACGACGCGGAAAAAGGGTACTGCGACAATCGTTTCGACATTCGTCGCCATGAGTTGGAATCCCGTGTCCTGAACGCCTTGTGCACCCGCCTCATCGACCCTGCACTCTTCGCCAAGTTTTGCGAGGTCTTCACGCAGGAGGCCAATCGCCTGCGTATGGACAGCCGCGCCAGTATCAACGCAGCCCAGGCGGAGGTCGAGAAGATCGATCGCGAGGAAAAGAAGCTGATGGACCTGTACCTCAAGGACGCCCTGTCGCTCGGCGCAGTGAAAGAGCGCGGCGACTAGTTGAAGGCGAGAAAGGCAGAGCTCACGGCGTTCCTGGCGACAGCCGACGACCCACCACCCCTTGTGCACCCCTCAATGGCGCAGCTCTACCGCTTGCGCGTTCAGAGCCTCTACGACGCACTGCGGGCCGAGGACGAGGGGAAGCGGACAGAAGCCGCCGATATCATCAGGACGTGAGTCTAGGACATCGTGCTGACGCCGGTGGACGGCAAGGTTGAGATCGACGTTCGCGGCGGTCTCGCTGGAATCCTTACGCTTTCGGTGCAGACGAAATACCCGCCGGTGGGGCGGGGTCATCGCAAGTACAGATGGTTGCGGGGGCTCGCAATCAACGATTCCTGCGATTGGTTGAGCGGCAAATTCCAAAGCTGGCAGCGCGGAAATCATCCCTTACGCCTTGAAGGGACTCGAACCGTCGCCCCCCCTATTTCAACCGTACGGGGGATGACAGTTGTAACACCTTACAGTGTTCCATCTTTGTGCTTCCGTAACGCCGAATATGCGTGACGCTGCCATCAACTTTCGAGATTGAACACTAGGCTCGGGCGAGAATCGATCTCGCCCCAACCCAAGTTGACTAGAATTCCTGCACTGTGGGACGGATCACAATTGCATTGATATCGACATCGTCAGGCTGCTCGATTGCAAAGGCAATTGCACGTGCCACGGACGATGCCGGGATGGCCTGTTCGTAAAAGCCATGCACCGTGTCGCGCGCGGTGCCGGTCGTCCCCAGCTTCAGATCGCTCTCGACGGCGCCCGGTTCGATCGACGTGACGCGTACGGCACTTCCGACCTCCATGCGCAGCCCCTCCGAGATCGCGCTAACCGCGAACTTCGTGCCGGAATAGACGGTACCGCCCGGCGCAAAGACTTTGATACCCGCGACGGAGCTAAGATTGATGATGTGGCCGCTCTGCTGCGCGAGGAACATGGGCAAGACGGCGGCGATCCTGTAGAGGGTGCCCTTGATGTTCACGTCGATCATCGCGTCCCACTCGTCCGTGTTGACTTCGGACATCGGGCGGATCGGCATAATGCCCGCATTGTTGATGATGACATCGAGGCGGGCAAAGTCTTGAACGACGGCCTCGACGACAGCCTTTACCTGATGCTTGTCAGTAACATCCATAACGTACGCCCGAATGTCCCCGCCCTGCGCTGCGATTTCGGCTCGGACTGTATCGAGCTTGTCTTGGCGCCTTGCGGCAATCGCTACCTTTGCGCCCCTTGCCGCCAGAGTTTTGGCGACTTCCGCTCCGATGCCTGTGCTGCCGCCGGTGATGAGAACGACCTTGTCTTTGATCATGATCTTTTCCTTGAGTTTGGTGGGGTTATGGCCAGCCGCGAGGCAGCCGTTTGAAGCGGGCCCAAGGCCAGCAATTCGGGGAAAATGTTATGCTTTGGGGCGACGATGGTGATGTGGCTGCAGGAAAGGCGAGAGAGCAAACATCAAGAGCGCCACGCCAGCCAGTATCCAGAGAGGGAGCCTGAAGTCGCCGGTACTGTCACGAAGGATCCCCAAGAGCAGCGGGCCAAGTGCCCCGGCAAAGTAGCCAATCCCCATCACGAACGCCGTCCATGTGTTGGCGTCCTGTGCATCGGCTGCATTGTCGAGGGGCAGGATCATCGCGAGCGTGAAGGATCCGCCGACACCGAACGCAATCATCGGGATAAAAAGGAAAGGCAGCAGCGTCGGCGAAATCGCGACGGCAGCCGCCCCCGCAAGCGCCAGTGCCGCAAACAGGGCGATCACGATGCGACGGTCTTCATCGCGGCTGATCACTCCAACCAATGGATTCGCGACCATGAATGCACCAGTGAAGCCCGCCAGCAGGAGGCCTGCCGAAGTCGCACTCATGCCGAGTTCTCTGAATAACGGTGCTGTCCACGACACGAACCCGAAAAACAGGATGTTGTTGGCAGCGAAGTAGAGGGCGATCAGCCACGCAACAGGATTGGCGGTGGGCAGGCCGCGTCGCGCCGATGTTGACGTTTCTACGACGAGCGCCCGTGTTCGACCTTCAGCAATAGAGACTACGATCCAGGCGGCTATGGCCGTCATGCATGGAATTGCCAGGATGCCGTCAGCGAACCTCCAGCCTCCGCCCAGATTTGCAAGTGGTTCAGTCAGGCCGGCCGCAAGCGTACTGCCGAAGCCCAGTGAGGATGCGTAGATCCCCATCAGAATCGCGGCCTGCTTCGGAAAACTCTTCTTTGCGAAGCCTGGGATTAATGCACCTGCGATTGCAATCCCCGCTCCTACTCCCACAGTGGAAGCCAAAAGCATGATGACGGAGCCGGAGAAGGCTCGGAGAATGGTCGTCAACATCAGGACGATCAGCGCGATCAGAATGATCCTGTCGCGGCCAAATCGGTGGGCCAGCCAAGGAGTGGGAAATGCGAGCAAACCCATCAGCATTGCAGGAATCGCTGTCAGCAGGGATGCCTCGGCGTTGGACATCCCAAACTCCTGACGGATATGGGGCAGCAGCGGTCCGATCGAAACGATCCCCGGACGAAGATCGATGGCGACCAGCGTGATCACAGCGACGGTGGCGGCGAACGAAAGCGCCGGGCGGGCGGGTGCTGCCAGAACGTCTGCCGTGGCAGCATCGGTCTCGATCACCCGAAGACGATAGTGGGCTAACGGGCGGGTGGAAAGAATATGCGTCATCCAGGATCTCCAAGGCGAGAAGCAGATTGATTGGCATGGCGGGTAGGGACGAAGCCAACCCGCCATGACATGGGGGTTACTTCGCAGCCTCGATGATCAGCTTCGCCACCACGTCCGGGTGCGACAGCATGACGACATGGCTAGCAGCCACCTCGACGGCTTTCGCCTTGAGGCGCTTGACCTGGTCTCGCTGGAGCTGTGGCGGGATCACCTTATCGCCCGTGGACACAACCTCGAAGGAAGGAACCGTGTGCCAGGCTGCCTGTGTGACGGCCGTGGAGACAGCCTTGACGCCAAATGCACCCTGTGTGGCCGCGATCAATGCACGCTCGCTGCGAGGCAGATCCGGCGCGAAGTAGTTGAAGATCCCTTCGTCGGTGAATTTCAGATATCCGGCATCATCCTTCACGATGAACGGCCTGCCGGGCGCATCCGGATATGGCTTCTGCGTATCGAGTACCGACTGGCCGACCTCTGGCGCATACGCCGCGACATACACCAGGGAATGAACCTTCGGATTGACACCCGCCTGGGTGATGACGGCGCCGCCGTAGGAGTGGCCGACCAACACGACCGGTCCTTCAGCATCGGCAATCGCCCGGTCGGTGAAAGCAACGTCATTTTCCAAGGTGTCCAGCGGGTTCTGGACCGCCACGACTTTCAAGCCTGCCTTCTTCAGAAGCGGGATGACCTTGTTCCAAGACGAACCATCGGCAAATGCGCCGTGAACGAGGACAACGGTCTTGGCCTTGAAGTCTGCCGCAGCCGCCGGCAGGGCGACACTGGCTGTGATTGCGACGACGGCGACAGCCGAGATGAGCGAGTTCAGGAGTTTCATTTCATGCATCCTTTTGCAAAATTATTGATGAGGGTGAGATCAGGCGCACTTGTCCGGTCCCGACCAACCGAAGTTGAAATCGGGCGCCACGCTCTGCGACGAGGGATCAAGCCGCGGACATGCGGATTTCAGGACGGGATCAGATTACGGGGCCGATGGTTGTTTGGCTTCGGCACCATGTTTGGCCTAGGAGCGAGCGGGGGCGAGAAGGTCGGCCAGAATTCCAGCGCCAGCCTCGGCGATGGCCACATCTTCTGCGACGGTGCCGCCGCTCACCCCGATCGCGCCGATCGCCTGTCCCTGGAATTGGATAGGGATGCCTCCCCCGAACACGACGACGCGCCCTTTGTGCGAGTGCTGAATTCCGAAGAGCTCAGCACCCGGTTGAGCGAGCACGCTCAGCGCGTCAGTCCCATTGTTGAAGATCTGAGCAGTGAACGCTTTGTTGATCGCCAGTTCAACGGATCCCGCCATGGCTCCATCCTGGCGATCGAAGGCAAGCAGGTAGCCGTCCGGGCCAATGACTGCGATCGAGCATGGGACATTCAAGGTGGTCGCCTTGGACTTCGATGTCTCGATCATTTCCCGGGCCTGTGCAGCCGAGAGCGTGGGTTTGAGGCTGATCATTTCGATATCCGATTTTCGGGTGGTCGACCGCCGTTTTTTGGCGGCCGTCCACGATGCTGAATGATCAGGCTGCCCAGATACGGGTCTGGCGCAGGGCGGTGAGCAGAGCTTCGGCGGCCTCGCCGGAAGATCCCGGGTTCTGTCCGGTGATGAGCTGGCCATCGACGACCGTGTGGACGCCCCAGTCCTTCACCTTGGAGAACACGGCACCTTGAGCGATGAGCACGTCCTCGACCAAGAAAGGCACAACCTTGGTCAGGCCAACGCCTTCTTCTTCGGTGTTGGTGAAGCCTGTGAGATAGCGTCCCTGAGCAAACGGCGAGCCATCGGCATTCTTGACATGGCGCAGTACACCCGGAGCATGGCAGACCAACGCGATGGTCTTGCCGGCGGCGATGAAGGATTCGATGAGCGCGATGGAATTCTTGTCTTCAGCCAGATCCCACATCGGGCCATGACCGCCGGGATAGAAGACAGTGTCAAAATCCTTCTGGTCGACGCTGTCGAGGCGCACCGTCTGGGCGAGCTGCGCGTTGGCATCGGCGTCTGCCTTGAAGCGAGCAGTGAGCTCGGTCTGGAACATCGGTTCGTCGCTCTTCGGGTCGAGCGGCGGCTGGCCGCCTTTGGGCGAAGCAAGCGTGATCTCGACGCCAGCGTCCTTGAAGACGTAGTAGGGAGCTGCCAGCTCCTCCAGCCAGAACCCGGTCTTGCGGCCGGTGTCGCCGAGCGTATCGTGCGAAGTCAGTACCATGAGAACTTTCATCGTCTTATCCTTTGATGGTCGCGGCCAGATCGGCCTGGATTGTCGATCAGCGCTGCTAGCCTTTCGATGAAGTGATCATGTCATCCGCAGAGATATTTGAGAAATTTACTTGTTGGATTTTAGATATTCACATGCGATTACATCTGGATGAAATACGACTTGAACCTTCTGCCCGTCTTCTTGGCCCTCATGGAGGAGCGGAGCGTAACGCGTGCTGCCAGCCGCCTCGGCATCACGCAACCTGCGCTGTCGAATTCGCTCAATCGGCTTCGCGACATGCTCAAAGATCCGCTGTTCATCCGGGAGCGCTACGGCATCAGACCGACACAGCTTGCCGAGGAGATTGCCCCGACGATCGAGGCCGCATTGACGCAGCTTGATGATCTCGTCGTCCACCAGCAGGATTTCGATCCGGCGAGCGCGGAGCGTCTGTTTCTGATCGCGCCAAACAGCTACGTCGAACTGGTGTTGATGCCAGCGCTGGTGGCCAGGCTGCGAGAACAAGCTCCGGGGATCAAACTTCGCATGACGCCTTTCGGCAACGATCTCGCCGAGACCGGAGTGATTTCAGGGACGACGGCGATGGTGCTGGGACGGGTTATCGACCCACCGGACAACCTCGTCGTCCAGCATCTGATGGACGACGGACTGGCATGCATCGTACGTCGTGACCATCCAGAGGTCAAAGCAGACCTGACGCGGGACCTTTATGAGAGCCTCAAGCACGTCAACGTGTTGCCACCCGGCAGAATACGCGCCGGCGTATTCCAGGCACTAGGCCAGCAGAATCTTAAGCGCGAGGTAGCCGTTTCCGTGACACACTTCCTCGCCGTTCCAGAGATGATCGCAGTGACTGACTACTGCGCAACATTGCCGCGCCTGATCTGCCGCAGCCTGGAGCGTGACCCTCGTCTGAAGGTCGTCGAAGCGCCAGTCGACCTCGGAACGTTCCCGGTCGAGATGGCCTGGCACGTGAGGTATCGGCATGACCCGGCGCACAGGTGGCTTAGGAACGTCGTGAGCGAACTGGCCAAAGATCTGGTAACGCAATGAAAGCGAGCGGATCCAGCTGGCCTTGTTTTTTTCACGGCCAACGAACAACAGATGGCGCGCACGGCCACACCCCATCCGTTGGCCACCAGTATCGAGACCTGTCGGCAGTAATTTGGGGCTGGGTGGCCCTATTTGTTGAATTCCCATTTACCCGAAGCTTCAAGCGCCCGCTCGAAAGCCGGTCGGCCAGTCGCCTGCATCCATGACCTGAACGACCAGAGTGCCGGATTGATTTGCCGCATCGATGCGAGATCGGCATTCCCCGCCAACCGTCCATCGTCTACCAGTGCCGTCAGTTTCTGCAGGAAGGGATTGGCCACTAGGACCTCTTCAGAGAAGCGAGCGTATGGGATGTAGCGTCCCGCCATTTCAGAAAAGATCTCTTCCAGTTCATTGCCTGTAACGGCATCGCTGGCGATCTCGAATGTCTGCCCGCCGAATTTAACAGGGTCGGCGAATATTGCCGCGACGATCCTGCCGATGTCTTCGACAGCCAAGACCTGCATGGCCCGATCGGGCTGCATGAAGAACGTAAAGCGCCCTTGATCGAGGCCGAAACCCGGCATGAGCAGAAGCTCCATGAAGGTTGCCGGTCGCACGATAGTTGAGGTGATCGGCAAGGAGCGAATATGCCGCTCGATCTCGGCTTTGGTGTCGTAGTGGGAGACCCCCGTCGGCTCATTACCCGCGGCACTGCCGGATGTGTAGACCAAGTGGTGCACGCCAGATTCGACCGCAAGATCGGCGATCGTCGTTCCATAGCGCACCTCGTCCTCGTCGCTGATGATACCGCCCGGCGAGCTTGGCTGGACGCTGAACACGCCATAGGCGCTGCTCATTGCCGCTCGCATGGATGCTGTGTCGTCGAAGCTTCCTTCTACGATCTCGACGCCTGCATCTCGGAATGCCTCAGACTTCGATGATGTCACATTCCGTACCATAGCACGGACAGACCAACCGGACCTCTGGAGAGCAGTGACAACCGAACCGCCTTGCTGGCCAGTTGCTCCAAAAACCAGGACGGGACGTTTCTCAATAGGCATTTCAAACCCTCGTGTTGGACAAGGGTTACCTATATATACCATGGAATAACTGGCGGAAGACGGCACATTTTCCAGCCTGAGGCACAGGAGTGATACGATTGGAAAAGCAGATTCACGGTCGACCCTATGAGGAGAGGAACAACAAGCCGCACTTCACCCCCTGCGCTCCCAATGCCGTCCTGGCGCGGCTCGGTGACAAATGGACTATCCTTGTGATGTCGCACCTCGCGCTGGCGGAGGGTCATCGGTTGCGGTTTTCCGAACTCAAGAATGGCATCGACGGGATCACACAGCGCATGCTCACCCTCACGCTGCGCAATCTGGAACGAGACGGTTTGCTGATCCGCGACTATTTTCCGGAAGTGCCGCCACGCGTCGAATATCATCTGAGCGACATGGGTGCGAGCATGCTGCCGGCGCTGGAAGGTTTTACCTCTTGGATCCGGCAGAACTGGCCGAAAATCGAGGAGTGCCGATCTGCTTACGATCAACGATGAGAACGATGGCAAGCCGCGGGACAGCGCCGTAGAACAGGACATCGGAAAGGCACCTGACATCGCTGCAGCTCTTGATAGGAATCGAACCAACGACCCGCAGATCGCTAAGCACCTGAATTAAATGTGATAGGCCGTACCGACCCCTGTACACGCATTGTGTTTCTGGGCAGGGAGTAGGCCGTCGCAAGGCAGCGGCTTGCCGCAATTTTCCGCTGGATCGGCAGAATGAAAATAGGAACAAAGAGTAGACAGAAATTCATCTCTATAGGATAGGTAAGCGGCAAGACAGCGAACCCATGCGTGCACGATTCGGGAGCTAGCCGTGACCTTCGTTACCCATCGCGACCCTATCGACACTCCCGTCCTCCGCAAGGAGAGAGGCGCGTTCTTCACGCCTCCAGCGATTACCCGTTTCATCTCCAGATGGGCCATTCGCGCGCCAGAGGATCGCGTGCTCGAGCCTGCTGCTGGCGACGCTGCATTTCTGGTTTCCGCGGTCGAGCGCCTTCGTGAGCTCGCTCCACGCACGCGCTCCAGCCCGATGGTTCATGGCGTGGAGATACACGCCCACAGCGCACACGTTGCCCGCGAGCGGGTCGCTGACGCCGGGGGCGAGGCCGATATCCAACTGTCCGACTTCTTTGCCGTCACACCCGATCCAGCGTTCGACGCCGTCATCGGGAATCCTCCCTTTATCCGATACCAGGACTTTACGGGGGAAGCCCGTGCCCGTGCCAGGGAGGCGGCCATTAGGGGCGGTATTTCCCTCACGGGACTTGCATCCAGTTGGGCCGCGTTCACCGTGCACTCTGCGATGTTTCTTAAGAAAGGTGGCCGGTTGGCGTTCGTCTTGCCCGCCGAACTGCTCTCGGTGAACTATGCCGCTCCTGTCCGCAAGTTCCTGTTCAGTCGATTCCGCGACGTGCAGCTTGTATTGTTCGATGAGCAAGTGTTCCCGGAGGCGGAAGCGGATGTCGTGCTTCTTCTTGCTGATGGCTACCTCGAGGGGCCGGCGGATTTTGCAACGATCCGCCAAACCAAGAACGCTGCAACGCTCGACACTTTAGGCCCGGGACTGAGCTGGACACCGGCCGACCCAGCGGGCAAGTGGACCAGTAGTCTCATCGATATCGACGCAGTGCATCTTTTGCAAGCTCTCTCGGCAGCAGGCCTTTACACGGACCTGGAAACCTGGGGCGACACAACGCTCGGAATGGTAACCGGAAACAACAAATACTTCACGCTTTCCCCCCAGCGCGTAGCCGAGCTCGGACTCCGCGCAGACGAGCTACTCAGCCTTTCGCCCCCCGGAAGCTCGCATTTGCGGGGCCTCTCGCTTTCGAGTGCCCAGCTGAAGAGGCTCGGTAAAGATGGCAATGCGATCCATTTGTTCTACCCAAATGACCCACCGTCCAAAGCTGCCGCAGCATATATCGCAGCCGGCCACAGGACAGGCGTTGACACCGCCTATAAATGCCGCGTCCGCAAAATCTGGTACCGGGTCCCACTCGTTGCACCCGCGGACCTCTTACTGACATGCATGAATGCGGACACACCCCGGATTACGGAGAACTCCGCCAAGGCCCGTCACCTTAATTCGGTGCATGGGGTTTACCTGAATGAGGCCTATACGGCCATGGGCCGCGAGCTCCTCCCTGTCGCCAGCTTGAACTCAATCACCTTGTTGCATGCCGAAATGGTAGGCCGAGCCTATGGAGGCGGGATCCTGAAGATCGAGCCCAAGGAGGCCGACGTGTGGGCCATGCCTTCCCCGACCCTGGTTGCCTCTCGCGCCGGTGAGCTTCGCAAGATTAAGCGAAGCGTTGGAAAGCTCCTGGACAAAGGGCAGCTGCTAGATGCCGTCAAGCTGGTTGACAAAGTACTGCTGGTGGACGGCGAGGTTTCGGCGACACAAATGGCAGCCGTCCGGAATGCACGCGCGGAACTGGCGAACCGTCGAAATGTGAGGTCAGCAAGTGGCCGCTAAACCAAGTTCGAAAGCGGAAGCCTGGGAAATATTCGACCATATCGTCGAAGCTGCCGCACCTAGCGGGGAACACAACAATCCATGGGTTCTTGGAATTGATGGCCAGCCGTTCATCAATCCCGATTACGACACCCTTGCGCGATTGCTAGGTGTTCCGCTCCACCTGAAAGTAGGGACGCAAACGGGGGTGCCTGCCCTCGCCCTCGATGTCTGGCTCAGCTATGAGCTTCGGAGGGCTGGTTTCGGAACGGACCAGGTTTGGCCGAGGCCTGCCAATCCGCGGGTTCTTCCGGCGCCTGTCTCGGCTTTCGTCAAGTCGCTTCCCACAGCGATACGAGCCAAGGCCCAATCCCATTTGACCTCGAACTCGTCCATTCCCGGCGTGACCTCCTCCTCTGCTTCAATTCTGGGTAAAAACTATCTGAAGCAAGTCGATGTTATCATCACAGATTGGGTGACCGGCCCAGAATTGCTAATATCTACGAAACGAATGGACTCCTCATATGGAAAAAATGCGCCGAACCGCATCGAGGAATCCTACGGCGACGCCAAGAATCTTCGCTTGCGCCACCCCCTTGCGGCACTGGGGTTCTTGTTCGGTCTTCGGTCTGACATCTTGGAAAAGGAACCCAAGACGGCAGAATGGTTGTTCGACCTTTTGTCCAAGCTTGGCCGTGAGGACGATGCGTACCACGCCACGTGCCTGGTGTTGATGGAATACTCCACTGATCCGGTACAACCGGCGGTCGACGAAGAAGAACCAACCGGCGGCATATTAGAGCCAGGCCCGCAGCCGATAACGGATCCGGCCGAGGGTGAAATCGCGCACCTTGCTGAAAGCACGGTCGAGAGCATCGTCAAGGCTCTGCCCAAGGTATTAATCCTCGCAGAACGAACTCCAGATGACCTCTCACCGGCCCGTTTCCTGACGTCTTTGGTTACGCGCGTTCTCGCAACTACACCCGTCAACATGCACGAGGAAGCGAGAAAGCGCCGCGCTGCCGTCTTACCGAGGAAGTAGTAGTTCGGCCCACTGAAAATCGACCGACAGAGACCTGCAGATCTCCGAACAGGTCATCTCGGTGAATATCCAATATAATGTCCTTTATCATGGCTGTGAATCGACGTTATCCACTCCCACATGTACCCGACTAGACCTTGATCAACGCGACAAATGACCAGCAAAAAATACCGCCAGCATGTTTGTGTTTACTGCCAAGCTAAGCGCTCAACGCCCACGGCAGACCATATTTTTGCACGCGAGTTTTTCTTGATCCCGGATCGCGTCTCCTCGCCGAAAGCACCTTGTTGCGGCGGGTGCGGGTCGGAGAAAACTAAGGATGAGCACTATCTCACTGCTGTTTTACCGCTCGGAGGCTTACATTCTGCGACGCTTGAGAACCTCACTACCATGGTGCCAAAGCGGCAGGCCCGAAACAGGAAGCTTCATGAAGAACTTGCGTTAGGAATGCGGGCCTCCGAGCTGGACAGACCGAAGGTCGTTTCCTTGGATACAAGCCGTTTCGAACGCCTCTTCGAGCACATCACCGTCGGATTGGTTTGAAGCCCGCGAAGCGAAGGAGGCAGATGATCCACTCATCGAGCAGTTCATGCTGGACCTTTTGCCCCACGCGCCACCGGACAAACGGGAGCTAGCCGGCGATCTGGTCATGACCACGATGAGTACGGTAGGGAAGGACTTTTCCCGCAAGCCTCGCACGGAAAAGGAAATCCTAGCTTATGCCGACGCTATGGCGGACATGTTCAGCGCATATCTAGGTTCTCTCTTGAGATGATTTCGGAAGTGGCCAACCTATGGGATAGGCCGGTGCCAGAATTGATCGATGGCGTTTGCGCCGATTCGCTTTCCTGCCGGCCGCCCCACGTCCTGAGCATCCGCAGCCAAGGCAGCGATGGCAAAGGCGGTCGCAAATCGTAACAGAGGCGGCGCGGTTCCGGCCCAAATAGGTGTTCGGCGTCTTCATCGGTCCGGATCGCGCTCCTGTCGGAGCCTTCTTGGTAGGCTGTCGACCGAACCGATTGATGTTGTAGAGCCACCACGGATTTCAACGAGTGGATGGATCATCCGGCATCCCTTTCAATACTGGTTCCGATGTTTGAGAAGCTCGAGCGACTCGTGCATCCGGCTGTCTGACTCGCCAGACAGAGCTGCCACCTCTGTCTTGATCTCCTCGCCCGGGGAGACAATCTCGAGTGCCTGTTGCGTGGTCATCGTCCTCATGTCCACGAGTGCATGCAGCATGGCTTCGGCCAGAATGAGGGCCAGCCTGGCCGTGTGCGTCAGGCTCCCCGCCGATGAGAGCGGTCTATAGTGCGGCGATCAGGATGAGAGGTCTCATCCTGATTGTCGCGCCGCAGCGGTCTTACAGCGAGATTGCCGTTGGCTTTATGCGCCATAGTATTGCTTTTTCTTAAGCGGGCCAGAAGGGATGTGTCTCTGCTGACGAGCCTGGCTTAATTCCGTCGGCCAGACGACGATGGGCGTTCCTCGGGGGAAGGCCTGCCTGCAAAGGTAAGCTTTCCCGGTTTCTCTTGCCGGTTTCATCTCATTCTGATCCGGACTATTCTAGCAGGGCAACCAAGCAGAGAGGAAACTTGGGATTGTTGTTGCAATTCATGATAGCTGGAAGCCTCGCCCTGGTCCTCCTCGTGCTGTTGGTCTTCATCTGGCAGCGGAGAGAGGGATTGCGGCGAGTGTTCGGCAGCGGGGTAACGGGTAGCTCTGGCGGCCACGACTATCCTCCGCATAGCGGCGGCTGCAACGCCAACGGCGGGGATGGCGGAGGCGGCGATTGTTGATGGCAAGACTCTATTGTGTCGGGACCTGCCCACAGTGTAACAATCAGGGCCGCCTCTATCTCCAAAAGGACGTGACCCGACAGGTGCTGTATGCGCATTGCGAGGAATGTGAGTGGGGATTCCGCAAGCCTGAGGATATCATGCACCCACATCGGCCGTTCCTAACCCTGTTGGAGGAGGCTGAGACGGTGAACCCTACCGAAGAGGAAATCTCGCGCTCCTCCTGGGCCGCCCACGTCGTTAAGCCCGCCGATGTTTGAAACGGCCGAGACATTTACCCCAAGCAATTGTGATGAAAGTGACGCTACGCCCAGCAAGACGCTCACCATGAGACTGGTCGCTCGCCAGGATGACAACAGAAGCAAGGCTTAACTGTCCATCAGTCCGCGTTCGTTCGAAGCGTCGAACTTGCGGACATCGCCCTGCATCCGTCCCTGCCAACGGTTGACGAACGCAACGGTCTCGGCGGCATCCAGATGAGCGCTGAGCGCTGCCTGATCTGTCCATCGTTCCGATATGAGCAGCCGCCCGGCCTGTGGATCCTCCATGGCAGCATCATAAGCGCTGTTTCCGGGGCGCTTGCGAGCGGCCATCGCAAGCTCCTTTAGATCGGCGAGAAACTGCGCCCCGTCAGCGGGATCGACGTGTATGTGTCCGGCAATTATGAGCATGACGCCTCCTTCTGCTGCCGGCCGCCCCTCGACGGCCGACTAACGTGGGCTTAGTGGGTGGAACTCGCGGTCGTTAAACGACTGAAAGCACGATTTTTCCTTGAATACTTCCTCGCGACGCGCGCTGATGCGCAACGGACGCTTCCGCTAACGGATAGATGCTATCGATCACGACGCGAATGGTGCCGTTGTCGAGTAGTCGACCGGCCTCGGCCAGTTGCGCACCGTTCGAACGAACCTGTGTCGACGACACCGTGATTCCACGTCTCGCCGCTTCCTCATGACCCGAAAAGCCCAGAGGATTGACGAGATACAGCGCTCCCCCACGCTTCAGGACCTTCAAGACGCGCACCGTGTTCGGGCCGCCGACGGCGTCGATCACAAGATCCACATCCTGCACGGATCCCTCAACCGACGTCGTGGTGTAGTCGATGAGTTGGTCCGCGCCCAGATCGCGCAGAAGAGCCTCATGCTTGCCCGAGGCGACGGCAATCACACGCGCGCCTTTCCACTTCGCGACTTGAACGGCCAAGTGCCCCACGCCACCGCCCGCGCCGTTGACTAGAACCGTCTTGCCGTCGAGCGGGATTGGCGCATGAGGAAACGACTGGAACGGGTTCGCCGCATCATGGCCAAGTTCGACCAGAAACTGCCACGCTGTCAGCAGGGACATCGGCGCGCCGGCTGCCTGGATGTGATCGATGCCCGCTGGCTTTATAGCCAGTTCCGATACGGGCACGCGGACATACTCGGCATAGGCGCCGCTGCCTTTCATCACGTCCTCCGGAAAACGCACCATCGCATAGACCCCGTCGCCGACATTGAATCCCGAAACGTTTTTGCCGACCGCCTCGACCACCCCCGAAACATCGGTGCCAAGGATGAGAGGAAACACTGGATCGGGCTGCCACTCTGGCGGCAGTGCGCGATACCCGTCACGCAGATAGAGGTCGGGTGGATTGAGGCTTGCCGCATGAACGCGAACAAGGACCTCACCGTTTGCCGGTGCAGGTCGCGGCGCATTCTCGTAGCGCAAGACTTCGGGGCCACCAAACTCGTGTAGCAGAACTGCCTTCATCATCTCAGTCATCATAGCCTCGTTTAAACGTTCATTGTTTCCATCAGAATCTAGCCTCATGTCATACTGTTGATAATTGTGCTGTCATTCGCTTTAATAGTGCCATGAAGGAACAAATGGGTTTGGAGAGGCTGACCGGCCTCATAGCGTTCGCCAAGGCCGGATCTCTGGGGAGCTACACCGCGGCCGCCCGATCACTGTCTGTTTCGCCGTCGGCGATCAGCAAGAGCGTGCAGCGGCTTGAGCAGCATCTCGGCATCTCGCTGTTCACGCGCACGACGCGCTCGCTAACGCTGACGACCGAGGGGCGTGACCTGCACGAGCGCGCCTTGCGCCTGTTGCGGGATGCAGAAGAGATCGAGCAGGTGGCCAAGGCGGCGCGCGCGGAGCCGGCCGGCACACTGCGGATCGCAGCGTCACTGCCGATCGGCCTCCATGTCATTGCGCCGGCGCTTGCCGCATTCCGCAGGCTGCACCCGAAGGTGACGATCGACTTGCGGCTGAGTGATCAAATGGTCGACCTTATCCAAGAGGGAATCGATCTGGCTGTCCGCATCGGTGAGCTCGGTGACTCGCGCCTTTTGTCACGACGGCTCTCGCCGCATCGGCTCTGTTGCTATGCTTCGCCCGAGTATCTCGCGACGCACGGCTTCCCGAAGCATCCCGATGACCTTCATGCGCATGAGACGGTCAACATGCGCTACCAAAGCACGGGCCAGTTGTTCCGCTGGCCTTTCCGGATTGGGGAACGGGAGATCGAGATCGTGCCTTCGTCCGGCGTCGTCGTCGATGCAAGCGAAGCGGTCATAGCAGCGATTGCTGCGGGTGCGGGCATCGGAATGGGAACGAGCTTTACGGCTGTGCCCTGGGTCAAACGCGGCGAGTTGATCCCCATTCTGTCTGAATTTGCCGTGGACCGGCACAACATCACTGCCGTCTGGCCAGAAAGCCGCCGCACCAACCCATCGGTTCGCGCCTTCCTGAACATGTTGATCGAACTCGTCTAGATCATACAGGCGACGCGCTGGTGATGACTGCAATTCGAAATCGGAGCTCTGTTCCAGAGCAATTGCCATGCGCCATACGCGTCCTATCGGTCCTTGGCTCTCCTGCACCTGACCAGATAGCCGAAGCCGGGTCCTAACAGGACCCCAGCGATCACCCACTCGATCAGGGTGAGCGGGCTCTCGTCAGGATCGTGTCCCGTGAGATAGAGGAAGAGGAAAAAGGCCAGGATACCGCCGACTATCATCGCCAGGGCAAAGATCAGGCTTTTACGGGAATTTTGCATAGGACCTCATTCTTCAGAAGTGCGCGCGGGGCAGATGGCGATGTCTATGACATCCGAGAGCGAGGATGTCGTCGGTGATGTCCAGATGTTTGGCCGCAACCGCAGACGGCTTACAGAAGAGACAGCGGTTCGGCTTTGCCTTTCCCCTGGAACAAACCTCGTCGGTGCGATCTACGTCTTTACCTGGCTCGTCGGCTAGTTTCGTGAGCAGTGGGAACGCCGCCTTTAACGTCGGCGTAGCGCTTCGCGCCAACTGAATTAGTCTTGCCGCACCGGATCGGCTCGCAGGGTCATCGATCCGTCAACGGTCTCGTCGGCGAGAGCCGTTTCGAGGGGGTACTTCAGTTCCGCGCCCAGTTCTTCCACTGCGTTGTCATGTGCAACGGCTGGCCAGATCGCAATATCGATGATGTCCGGATCGACCGGGACGCTGTCATCCCTTCCGCCCTGGAATTCCATCCAGTTGATCTGGATCACGCAGTCGGCGCTACCCACGAGGAAGATCGGGCCGTACGGTAACGGATCGGGCAACGAGGGGCTAGATATCCCGAACGACCTCGAAGGGAACGAGGCTTGTGTCTGCTCTATTCGGGTCCAAAGATTGCCGCTCATGGGCTCGGTTACCGGATGCTCCGGTTCGCTGTCGTAGATAGCGATCCTGATATGTTGCTGAAGGCTGGACTGGGTGTAGATCACGAGACCCCTGGGCATCACGCACAGGCTGCGTGCCTCCATCTCCACCGTGATCTCCACGGGAGCCTCGAAAGCTTCGTCCTCCCTATCCACAAGGTAGAACTGACCGTAGTCGGACTGCCAGGCTAACGTCGCCCAGCCTTTCGGCGAAGGTGCCATTCCCGTCATCCTGCATGCGCCTCCGCCCAATGAGGATAGGTCACGTATGCTGTCAGCGCGCCCTCGCCCTCCGTCGTGATCGTCACAGCCTCACCCTTGGGCATGTAGACGATGTCGCCAGGTCCTGCCGTCACGGTTCCTTCCCCGGTGGAAACCGAGAGCCTGCCCTCTAGGACGATCATGGTGTCGTGGACGGCCATCGTCTCGGTCAGGGACTGGTCCGGCGCGTAGCGGCCGTAACCTATGGTGACCGGGCCGCCGTGGCGCTCGTCGACCAGATTTCCGACAAAGATATCGGCATTCTGGCCGGGAGACTTGACCAGTCCCGCGTCGGACAGGCTGAATTTCTGAACCTTCATATCTACCTCCCTATTCCAAACCGGAGGTAGTGCGGTTGCCGAGATCGCCAAGGCCGACAGTTAAGGAGACACAGATGACGAAGAGCTGCCCCATCCCGACACCCGAACAGCGCCAGTACATGGAAATCAGGGAGGCAGCGGAGCGCGCGATGCTAGACAAGGTCGACAAGGCTATCGACGACGCGACAGCTGAAGTGGCCGACAGGTTCCGAGAAGCCGGGCTGGAATTCGAGCCTACGAGCAAGGACTACTTTACTTTCGCAACACAGCAGGTCCTCTTCGTACGGCTCTGCGGCGGCAACCCAGAGACGCTGGAGGGCGGCGATCCCGAGATCGGAGCGAAGATCGTCCGCAACGGACAGCACATCATCGACCACTACTGGAGAAAGGGGCCATGACTGAGAAGACCAAGTAGTTAGTCTTGCGGGTACGAAAGGTCTCTTGCCCCCTGAAACTGCTGAGCAATTCCCGCGTGAACTCAGTTCCGAATGACTTTTCTGGGCCACGGAATGCTCTATATATCGGTAAGAACGCGGTGAGGGTTGGACGTGACGGGCGAGATTACGGAGAATTCGGGGAGGGAAGCAACTTTCGACGCAACGTCGCTTTTTGCAGGTCCTGGCGAAGTACGTGCGTTAGCAAGAAGTCTGGACTGGGCCACGACCCCGCTCGGTCCGACCACAAGCTGGTCGCCGGCGCTCCGGACAATGGCGCGGTCCATCTTCGATTCACCGTTTCCGATCTGCTTATGGTCGGGTCCCCATTTCTGTCTCGTCTATAACGACCCATACCGCCGCATCCTCGCCGCGAAACATCCTGTTTCCCTCGGTCAACCAGGCTCCGTTGTCTGGGCAGAGATTTGGGATGAGCTTCGACCTCAATTTGAGAGTGTCCGTGCCGGAGGCGACCCGGTCTATTTCGAGGATGCTCCGTTTGTCATGGCGCGGCTCGAAGGCGGCGGGACGGAAACGGCATGGTTCAACTATTCGCTTTCGGCCCTGCGCGACGAGGACGGAAGTGTGGCCGCAGTCCTCAACATCACCCCCGAGACGACCACCCGCGTCATCCTTGAACGCCAGTTGACCGAAGAACAAGCCGCGCTGGCGACCAGCGAGGAGCGCCTGCGCCTTGCCGTAGACAACGCCGATGTCGGCCTCTGGGATGTCGATCTGGTCAACGACAGGCTGATCTGGCCTGCCCGCACCAAAGCGATGTTCGGCATTTCCGCAGATGTGCCCGTCAGTATGGACGACTTCTATAACGGCCTTCATCCTGATGACCGTGAGGTTACCACGGCGGCGTTCCTTGCCGCGGCCGATCCAGCGCAACGAGCCGTATACGATATCGAGTACCGCACGATCGGCAAGGAAGACGGTGTCGAGCGCTGGGTGGCCGCAAAAGGACGCGGCGCTTTCGACGCGTCCGGGCGCTGTTTACGGGTCGCTGGAACAGCGCTCGAAATCACCGCACGGAAGACCGCGGAAATTCGCCGTGGTGCGCTCGTCGAGTTGACCCAGGCCACCCGCGACCTAGAGGAGCCAGCCGACATCGCCTATGCCGCCGCCGCGGTCCTCGGTCGAACCATCGGCAGCACCCGGGTGGGATATGCCGCGATTGATCATGATGCTGAGACGCTCCACACGGACCGGGATTGGACTGCGCCGGGAGTCCAGACACTTGCGGGCACGCTGTCCTTGCGTAACTACGGTTCCTTCATCGACAGTCTGAAGCGTGGCGAATTCACCGTCGTAGAAGATGTGCGCACCGATGCAAGGACGGCTGGCCCGGCGGCTGAGGCATTGGAAGGTAAAAGCACCCGGGCCTTCGTGAATGCGCCGGTCCTGGAACAGGGAAGGCTCGTCGCCGTCTTCTTCGTCAACCACGGTGAAAAGCGCAACTGGACCGAAGGCGACCTCGCCCTGATCAAAGAGTTCGCAGAGCGTACGCGGATCGCCGTGGAGCGCGCGCGTGGTGAACATGCGTTGCGTGAAAGCGAAGCGCGCCTACGGGAACTGAACGAAACTTTGGCGGCACAGGTCGAGGCGCGCTCCGCCGAGCGTGATCGGTTGTGGCACCTGTCCCAGGACATGCTGGCCCGAGCCGACTACAGCGGGATGATGTCGGCGGTCAGTCCTGCATGGACACAGGTACTGGGCTGGAGCGAGCGCGAGTTGCTATCGCGCGGTTACGCAACGTTCATGCATCCCGACGATGAGCCTCCTACGATCGAGGCGATCGGCCGAATGGCTGAGACCCGCCAGCCGACGCGCTTCGAGAACCGCATTGCCACCAGCGACGGCGGCTGGAAGCACATCGAATGGACAGTCGCCCCAGAACAGGATGGCTTCAACTTCATCGCCGTCGGCCGTGATCTCAGTCACGTGAAAGCCCGCGAAGCGGAGTTGGAGCAAGCTCAGGAAGCGCTCCGGCAAAGCCAGAAGATGGAGGCGGTCGGACAGCTCACTGGCGGCCTGGCCCACGACTTTAACAACCTGCTGGCCGGTATCTCCGGTTCCCTCGACCTGATGCAGACCCGTATAGAGCAAGGTCGTTTCGATGAACTCGACCGCTACATGACGGGTGCGCAGGGTGCCGCTAAGAGGGCCGCCGCGCTCACCCATCGCCTGCTGGCCTTTTCACGGCGACAGACCCTTGAACCAAAGCC
>Ga0247742_10000794_pt1 | contig 23972 bp, 21 predicted proteins | sample UWRJL208509C2_FD_180944 | JGI IMG/M metagenome (GOLD analysis project Ga0247742, IMG submission 180944) | Plant litter microbial communities from Arlington Agricultural Research Station in Wisconsin, United States - UWRJ-L208-509C-2 | ecosystem: Environmental > Terrestrial > Plant litter >... | reverse complement strand
AACCTGACACATGCAAGCCATCGTCGATACCACCTGGGCGCCAGACGCCGCTGCCCTTCGTTCCGGCGAAGGCGCGGCGGCGACGCGATGTCACACCGGCGACTCGCTCCTGGCCCGCTACGAGGCCGTGCGCGCGCGCACCGAGGGACTGATTGCCTCACTGGACGCCGAAGACATGGTCGTCCAGTCCATGCCCGATGCCAGCCCCGCCAAGTGGCATCTCGCACACACCACCTGGTTTTTCGAGACCTTCGTGCTCGGACCGAACGTCCCGGGCTATCCGGTGTTCGATGCGAATTTCGGCTACCTCTTCAATTCGTATTACGAAGCGGTCGGCCCGCGACATCCGCGGCCGCTGCGTGGCCTGCTGACGCGCCCCCCGGTGGCACAGGTGATGGCCTATCGTCACCACGTGGACACGCACATGCGTGCCTTCCTGCAGGACCAGCCCCCGGCGGAACTCGAGGCGCTGCTGCACCTGGGTTTCGCCCACGAGGAGCAGCACCAGGAACTGCTGGTGATGGACATGCAGCACCTGTTCGCCCAGTCACCTCTCAAGCCCGCCGTGGATCCGGCGTGGCCGGCGCAGGCCCCGGGCCCCGTGGGACGATTCCGTCGTGTCGGCGGTGGACCCGTGCGTATCGGTGCCGTGGATGAGCGCTTCGCGTTCGATAACGAAGGTCCCCGGCATACCGTATGGCTGGAACCGTTCGAGATCGCCGACCGTCTCGTCACCAACGGGCAGTGGCTGGCCTTCATGGCGCTGGGTGGCTACCGCCGGGCGGACCTCTGGCTTTCGGACGGCTGGGCCCAGCGTCAGGACGAGGGCTGGGAAGCGCCGCTGTACTGGCGCCATGAGGACGACGTCTGGTCGCATATGACGCCGGGTGGCTGGAAGCCGGTCGACCCCGATGCCGCCGTGACACATATCAGCTATTACGAAGCGGAAGCCTTCGCTCGCTGGGCCGGTGCGCGCCTGCCGGTCGAGGCGGAGTGGGAGCACGCCGTGCGTACGCGCACCGATCTGGAGCAGGTGGCCGACATAGCCTGGCAGTGGACCGCCAGCGCCTATTCGCCGTATCCGGGTTTCCGCGCGACCGACGATGCCGTCGGCGAATACAACGGCAAGTTCATGAGCGGGCAGATGGTGCTTCGCGGTGGCGCCAGCGTGACGCCGCCGCATCATGTCCGTCCCTCGTACCGGAACTTCTACCGCCCGGGGCAGCGCTGGATGTTCGCCGGCCTGCGCCTGGCCCGCGACGTCGGTCATTCGCCCGACGACGACCGCCTGACCTTCTTGCGTGACACGCTCGCCGGGTTGTCCGCTTCGCCGAAAGCGTTCTCGCCGAAGTATTTCTACGATGCGGCCGGATCGGCCCTGTTCGAAGCGATCTGTGTCACGCCGGAGTACTACCCGACGCGGACGGAAACCGCGCTGTTGCATCACATCGCTCCGGCGCTGGCGGCGACGATTCCCGAAGGTGCCGTGCTGCTCGAACTGGGTAGCGGCGCGAGCGACAAGACCCGCGTGCTGCTCGACGCGGCGCCGCAGATTTCGGCGTACGTGCCCGTGGATATCAGCATCGATGCACTCCATGGCGCGGTCGAACGGCTGCGCTCCGCGTACCCGGCGCTGGAGGTGCACCCGGTCGTCGGTGATTTCACCCAGGCGATCCACGTCCCCGACGCCCTGGCGGGACGCCCGATCGTGGCGTTCTTCCCGGGATCGACGATCGGCAACTTCGTCGCGGAGGAAGCGATCGCGCTGTTGCGGTCCGTGCGCGAACGTCTTGGACCGGATGCCCACTTCATCGTTGGTGCCGATCAGGTCAAGCCGGTCGACACACTGATTGCCGCTTACGACGACGCCGAGGGTGTCACGGCCGCGTTCAATCGCAATGTGCTGGTGAGGATCAATCGCGAGCTGGGTGGTGACTTCGATCCGCAGGCGTTCGAGCATCGTGCGGTATGGAATCCGGAGCGCGAGCGCATCGAGATGCACCTGGTGAGTCGCGTGGCCCAGCAGGTCACCGTCGCCGGCCAGCGTTTCCGGTTCGCCGCGGGTGAATCCATCCACACCGAGAACTCGCACAAGTTTACGCCGGCGTCGTTTGCACGGCTCGCGGAAGCGGGTGGCTGGCGGATCGATCAACAGTGGATCTCGCCTGACCCGGCCTTCGGTATCTTCGCGCTACTGTAAGGTTCGCGCTCTGGTAGGAGCCGATTCATCGGCGATCCCGCGGCAGCGGGCAAGCTTGCCGCGAGCACCCATTCGCCGATGAATCGGCTCCTACCGAGAGCGTGCGCCAGCGGGGGCGCTAGCGGACCTCGTCGACCGTCATGAATCCGGCGTCGCTCACGCTCACCACGGCACGTCGATGGGCCTGGATGCTGACGGCATCCTCGGTGCTCGCACCGATCTCGCGGGCCGTTGCCTCGACGCCGACGGGGCTGTTGCCGCGACGCTTCTGCTTGCCGGCAAAACGTGCGCGGTTGTATCCGGCCCAGGCACTGAAAACCATGGCACAGATGATGGCGGCGATCAGCACGACGCTGAGGTCGCCTTCCTTGTGGGAAGGTTCCAGCACATAGAGCTGCAGCCAGGCACTGCGAACGCCAAAGGCCCATGCGCCCAGGGTGATCAGCGGTAGCCAGAGGAAGGCCCAGAAAAGCCACGCCACGATGGTGACGACACCGAACATGGCTTTCTGCACCGACGACTGGCGTTCGGGCCGCTGGATCATGATGGCTTCGGCTTTCATCGCAGTCCCCTGTCCGGGCTGACCCATACCGCCCGCGTGCCCTTGCGCTTCATCAGCGCCTTGGGCATCGCGACGATCGAGGTCGCCGTGTTGAGGATCCAGTACACCAGCGGGTACCAGATCATCCAGTAGTAGTTGCGGCCGATGCGCGTTTCGTAGCGGCGGTCGACCAGGAGGCTGATCAGGAACTGCAGCAGGCAGATCGCACCCAGGACCACGCCATGCCACTGCGGTAACAGGGTGGCGATGTAGAGCGAGGGCGGCAGGTCGATCAGGTGGCCGAGCACCCACAGGGTGACGATGATCGCCATGGTGTATGACCAGACCAGGCTCATCACGTATTCGATGGCCACCGGCCACATGCGGCGCTGCCGCCAGGCAAACAGCTTCTTCGTATAGCGCAGCAGCACTTCGGAACCACCCTGGGCCCAGCGCAGGCGTTGCTTCCACAGGCCGCGCAGCGTCTCGGGCATCAGGATCCAGCAAAGCGCGTTCGGCTCGTAGCGTATTTCCCAGTGGCGCATCTGCAGACGCCAGCTGATGTCGATGTCCTCGGTGACCATGTCGGTGTTCCAATAGCCGACATCGTGCAGGGCGCTCTTGCGGAAGGCGGCGATCACGCCGGATACCGTGAAGATGCGGCCGTAGACGCGCTGCGCCCGCTTGATCAGGCCGATGATCGAGGAGAACTCACCGACCTGCAGTTTGCCCAGAAGGGTCGAGCGGTTACGGATACGCGGATTGCCGGTCACCGCAGCCACGCGTGGGCTGTCGAGCATGTGCGAGAGCAGCCAGTGGGTGGCGTAGTCGTCGAGCAGCGCGTCGCCATCGACGCAGACCAGGAAGTCCGCGTTCGAGGCGAGCGCGGCGGCGCGCAGCCCCATGGCCTTGCCCTGGTTGCTCGCCATGTGGATCACCCGCAGCTTCGGGTACCGATCCATCAGCTGATCGAGCTGGGCGCCCGTGTCGTCGGTCGAACCGTCGTTGATCGCGATGATCTCGAAGTTCGGATACTGCTGGGAAGCCAGGTGCGCGATGGTCTCGCGCACCTGCTCGCCTTCGTTATGGCAGGGCACGACGAGGGTGACCATCGGGTAGGACGGCAGCTCGGGCGGCTTCACGCGTACGGGCTCGTTACGTTCCCAGCGCATGAAATAGATCACGCCGCCGGTCATCCAGATGAGTGACATCACCAGCGGATAGAAGAACGCGAACTCCAGCAGGATGTGGAGAATGCCGCCGTTCATCGGGTCGGCTCCGGGTAGGGGTAATCGGATGCCGAGATGAACGGCCGGATGGTTTCGAGGTCCGGGTGGTCGTGCAGGAAGTCGTCCGGGTAATAGCCGATGTGCCGGGCACCGGCGGCCTGCACCGTGCGCAGGCGCTGCGCCAGGTCGCTATCGTTGATCGGGGTATGAGTGCGCCAGTTCCGCGTCGCGAATTCGAACAGGGTGCGATCGAAGCCGTTAGGTACCGCCGCGACCTGCGCAGCCAGGTGCTTGTACCAGCCGATGCGATCCGACTGCTGGTCCAGCTGGGGCATCGCCATCAGTGCTGTCATGTCATAGGCCTTGAGAAAGGCAGGAAGGCTCTGTGCCGTCCAGGCTTCCGCATTTGGCTGCAGGACGGGCAGGGCGTACAGGTTGCGCGCCGTGCGTAGCTGCGGACGCCACTTCTGCATGCGCTCGGACAGCTCCAGCGTGAAGTCGATCAAGGCCTGGGTGTTCTGTGCCGGTGTGTTCTTCGCCCACGGGCCGAGGTGGTCGGTGTCGCGGATATAGGCATCGTCGGAGAACAGCACGCCGGCGGTGTCGGCATGCATGGCGAGATCTTCGTAGACGTCGCCGATCATGGCGCGGACCTTCGGGTCGTACGGCGCCAGCCGGAAATGATCACCACCGGGTTTCGGTTCGCCGGCGAGCGAAGGAAGATCCTTGCCATCCGGAAAACGGAAGGCGAGTACGGGCATCCACGCGTAGACGCGTACACCGGCGCGGGTGCGCAGCTGCCACGACACGCGCGAGAAAAGGTCGGCGCGCATCGGCAGGTGACGGTTCGGGAAGTACACCGCGTCGGCCACGCCGTCGCCATCGGGATCCGCATACGCCTGCAACCAGACCTGGCTCGGATGCAGGCGCTTGATGCGGTCGAGCAGTTTGGAAAGGTTGCGGTCCTGCTGGGCCGGATCCGGGTCGTAAACGTAGTCGAGGTCGACCTGCACGGCGCGTGTGGGCTCGATGCGATCCAGGTGACGCAGCAGCCAGCCGAGGCGGTTCGCCGTGATGTTGCCGCTGACCAGCAGGCGTGGAATGGTCTTGCCGACTTCGAGCGTGGGCAGGCGGTCGCCCAGGCTGAAGGTCACCGGCATGCCATGCTCGGCGGCCACCTGGCGCCCGACGCGGGTGTAGGCACCGTAAGGCCAGGCGACGGCGCGCGGGCGAACGCCCGTATGCGCGGCGATTTCGTCGGCACTGTGCTGCAGGTCGGCACCGATGCGCGCGCGGTACTGCGCCTCGTCCTCGTAGACGTGCGCCTTGTCGTCGTAGCGCAGCGAGGCTGCCGCGGGCAGCAGGTTGCCCTGCGGGTTGCCGTTGGTCCCCTCGTGCAAGCCCCAGGAGTGGGAAGCGAATTCCACCAGCCCGCCCTTTTGCATCTCGGTCACCTGGTCCCAGGTGAGGAAGCAGTCGCGATCGCAGTCCGAGCCGTTGTAGGGCATGCGCTTGCCGGCGGGCAGATCGATCCAGGAGCCGACGATGGCCGCCACCGCCGGGTAGTTGTAGGCGCGTAGCAGGGGCCAGACACGCGTGTAGAAGCTTTCCAGGCCATCGTCGAAGGTGAGCAGGACGGCATTGGCTGGCAGCGCCGCACCGCCGTGGCTCGCATCGACCACCTGTTGCAGGCTGACGATGCTGTAGCCATTGGCCTTGAGCCAGTCGAAGTGTGAAATCAGGTGGTCGGTGCTGGTGGCATCGGGGTCGCGATCGGCGCGGAGGCCGACGTCGTCGCGAACGTCGTGATACGCGAGCACGATCAGCGAAGGCCGCACGGGCGTGGCGGTCTGCGCGAGAGCGGGGAGCGCGAGCCCGAGCAGGGCTAGCAGAAACAACAGCGAACGCATGACTCTCATTCTCCCCAGTGCAGGGTCAGGTCGAGGACGACGCGATGTTCGCGGCGGCCATCGTAGGGTTGGTTGTGCCAGCCGATACCCCAGCCCAGGCGAATACCCGCGCGTGGCTGGAAGATCTGGCCGTAGCGGACGCTGGCCATCCAGTCGGTGGCGTAGCCTTGTTCGGCGTACTGGCCGACGGCGACGTCGATGCGCTGGGTGACCTGACGCTCGTAGAACTGACCGAGCAGGTTCTGCAGGCGTCCGGTCAAGGCGTAGCTGTTGTCACGGCGGGGATTGAAGTACGGGCGATCGGTTTGCGTATTCATCGAGCCGCCCAGTTCCACACCGCCGTCGAGGGCGAGGTTGGGAGCGGTATACACCCGTTGCGTGAAGGCGGCGAGCCAGCCTGTGCGCTTGTTGCCGTCACTGAAGTCGTCGCGCGACAGGCCCAGGCGCGCCTGGGTCAGTTCGCTGGCGCGCCAGGTCACGGCGGTGTCGATCGTCTTGGCCGAGATGCCGTAGTACTGCGCGCGCAGCGGCGTGTCTTCGCCGGCCGTGCTGAAGTCGGCTGCGATCGCCCAGTGATCGCTCAGTGACCAGTCGAATCCGGCTTCGAGCGCCGTCTTGCCGACGTAGCGATCTGCTGCGGGCAGGGCCTGGACGTAGACCTCGAGGCCACGCGCATAACCGCGTACGCCCAGGCCGAAGCGCGTGCGGCGGACATCGCCTTCGGGCAGGTCGGCCGTCGAATAGCGGCCGAGCGCGAGCACACGCCAGTGATCGTCGATCAAGGGGCTTGCGATCGTAGCCACGGTCGCGCTGTCACGGTCGCCGTAATCGGGACTCGAGCCCTTGCCATTCTCCTGGCTGATATCGAATTGCCAGCCACGTTCGCGATCCCATGATTGCACGGCGCGGTCCACGCGATCGGTACGGTTGCCCAGCACCTTGGCCTCGGCGAGGTTCTCGTCGATTCCCTCGTAGTCATGCAGGGCGCGCTGGGTGTCGGCTGCGTCGAGGTAGGAGTCGACATCGCGCGGATTCAAGGTGTCGGCGATGGCGAGGTCGTCCTGGGCGCGCCGCGGCCAGCCACGGGCCAGTTCGACCATGCCGAGCTGGCGGCGGATGTTCGACTCGGCGGGTGCTTCGCGGCTGAGCGGGACAATGCGCGCATACGCGTCGGCTTGCATGTCGACGATGCTGCGTGCCGAGATCGCGGCCGATTCGGCATCGAACTTGCGCGGGTTCTGGATCGGCAGGCGAATACCGGGCACGCGAACCCAGGGCTGCTCCTTTGCCGCCAGGGCGTCGATCGTGGCGAGGGCCTTATGGGTTTGGCCCGACTCCAGGTAGGCGTACATGAGACCGATGCGCGGATCTAGCTCGGCGTCGTCGTAAGGACCAGGGTCCTTGGCGATGCTGTCTTCGTAAAGTCGTGCGGCTTCGGCGGGCCGGCGACGGGCAAGGAGGGCATCTGCGGCGTTGCGTTCGGCATAGGCGGGAAGCGTCACCCCCTGCGCATGCAGGGCGTCGTAACGCTGCGCCGCCTCGCCGGTGAGGCCGGCCTGGTCGAGCGCGACGATAAGGTCGAACTGCTCCCGCAAACGCATGTCGGCCGGCAGCATCGGATCGTCGGCGAGCCGGCGCGCGTCGGCAACGGCGCGGTCCGCTTCGGCATAAGGCGCTCGCGCATCGGCGGGCTCGCCCACCGCCCAGCGCGTTTCGCGCGCGACGTGGTCAGCCTCCAGGCGTGCCTTGTCATGCTGGCTCTGCGGTGGCTGCAGCCTCGACGCCAGTTCCCTGGCGCGGGTCGTTGCGCCAATCTCCGTCAATAAAGTGACGTTGAGCGTCTGCGCTTCCTGATCGTCCGGCCAGCGGGCGAGGATGGACTGGCAGTGCGCCAAGGCCTCGATCCGATGACCCTGGCCACGCTCCTGGCGAACCTTGGCCATGAGCGCATCGCGTTCGGGAGGTGCCGCAGCCCATGCCACGGGCCCATGCAGGGCCAGGAGCAGCGCAAGGCAGAGCCTGGCGCGCGGCACGCGGATGTCCCGCTGAAAAATCATCAAAGTTGATCCCATCCCCACAACATGACCTGTCTCGATCGCGCCGGATATTCATTCCCGGCAACGGAGGTTAAAGAAGCCCGCCATCGTAAAGGCAAGCACCGTGCCACATGTGATGCACATCACATTTTTCTGGCGGTTCGAAGGTCTGCGTTCAGCCTTGCGATGCGCGGGTGCCGGCGTCTGATGTCTTCACGCCGATGTGCCCGTCGTCGTCGATGCTTAATACGGCGCGGCGACTGTCCTGGATGCGAAGCGCTTCGGCGGTCGATGTGCCCAGCGATTCCGCAGCGGCGGGCAGGGATATCGCGCCGGCCTTGCGGCGACGCTGGCGCCCTCCCTGTTTACGGCGCCCCTCGTAGAGCGACCAGGCGAGGAACACCAGCAGGCTCAGCGGCGCAAACCACACGATATCGACCAGCTCGCGTGTGCTGGCGAGCACCACGTCCGGTATCCAGCGCTCGATGTGTACGGGGATGTTCAGCGCGCGGGCCACCCGGTGCAGGGCAGGCAGCCAGAGCAGGCCCCAGAGCAGCCAGGCCAGCACGGTGAGCACGCCGTACAGGGCACGCCGTGGCAGCGACTGGCGCTCGGGTTGGTCGATGACGATCGCTTCGGCTTTCATGGGATTCCCCGGTCCGGACTGACCCACGTGGCGCTCTGTCCGTGGCGGCGCATGGCGGCACGGGGCAGGGCGACGATCGAGGTGACGGTGTTTAGCATCCAGTACGCCAGCGGGTACCAGATCATCCAGTAGTAGTTGCGACCGATCTTCGTTTCGTAGCGACGATCCACCAGCAGGCTGAGCATGAACTGGGTCAGGCAGGTGATCCCGAGGACCACGCCGTGCCACTGCGGGAAAAGGGATTCGACGTGGAAGGGGGGCGGTACGTCGACGACCTTGCCGATGGCCCACAGCGCGATGATCGCGGCCATCACGTAGGACCAGACCAGGCTGAGCAGGTATTCGATGGCCAGCGGCCACATGCGACGGTGCCGCCAGCGCAGGAGGTTGCGGGCATAGCGCAGGAGGACTTCGGAGCCGCCCTGCGCCCAGCGCAGGCGTTGCCGCCACAGGCCGCGCAAGGTCTCCGGCATGAGGATCCAGCACAGTGCATTGGGCTCGTAGCGGACTTCCCACGCGTTCATCTGCAGTCGCCAGCTCACGTCGATGTCTTCGGTGACCATGTCGGTGTGCCAGTAACCGATGTCGTGCAGGGCGCTGCGCCGAAACGCGGCGATGACGCCAGACACCGTGAAGATCCTTCCATAGACGCTTTGCGCACGTTTTATCAGGCCGATGATCGAGGAGAACTCGCCCACCTGTAACTTGCCCAGCAACGTCGAGCGATTGCGGATACGCGGGTTGCCGGTCACGGCGCCGACGCGAACGTTGCGCAGCAGATGCCAGACCAGCCAGTGCGTGGCGTAGTCGTCGAGCAGGGCGTCACCATCGACGCAGACGATGTACTCGCCGTGGGCCGCCAGTGCCGCGGCACGCAAGGCCATGGCCTTGCCCTGGTTGGTTTCCAGGTGGAGGACGCGCAGGCGCGGTTGTTCGCGTATCAGGGCATCGAGGAGGGGACCGGTGTCGTCGCTCGATCCATCGTTCACCGCAATGATTTCAAAGTCGGGCCAGCGCTGGCTGGCGAGGTGTTCGATGGTCTCGCGCACCTGCTCACCCTCGTTGAAACAGGGGACGACGAGGGTGACGAAAGGGTAGTGGTCCAGGTGCGGTGGGCTTTCGCGATCGCCCTTGCGGCGCTCGATGCGAAAGAAGTAGACCAAGCCGCCGCTCATCCAGAGCAGCGACATGATCCATGGGTAGAAGAACGCGTATTCGAGTAACGAATGCATCAACGATGCATCCGTGCTCATCCGCGGGACCTGCCGATGACGATGCTCATAATCGGCAAGTCTGGCTATTTCGTGTTGACGTTTTGTGTAGGACTCACGGGGTGTATTCAGCTTCCCGCAAGACATCGAAACCCTCGTCCATCCATCCCGTCATGCCACCGGCCATGATCTTCACTGGGCGCCCGAGACGAGCCAGCTTCGCCGCACCACGAGCCGCGCCGTTGCAATGAGGGCCCGCGCAATAGGTTACGAAAAGTGTCGTCTCGGGCCACGCTGCCATGCGTGAGGCGATGATCTTGCCGTGCGGCAGATTGATCGCTCCGGGCACGTGGCCCCTGGCGAACAGGGCCGGGCTGCGGACATCGAGCAGGACGAACCCGGGATGGTCACAGGCGAGCGCCTCGTGCGTGTCCCAGCAATCGGTTTCAAATTCGAGTTCGGACTCGAAATGGGCGACGGCGAGACCGGAAGCGGCGGCGGGAACACGGGTAACGGCGTTGAACATGTCGGCTCTCGTGGCGGTGGGGGCGTGCAAGCCATTGTCCCGATCGCCGCCGACCGGCATAGTGGCGAGAATGCCACCATGCGATCAAATCATGACAAGTCACCCCGGTCCGCCGAACACGCTCGTCGTCGCGCTGATCTACGACGGCCTGTGCATGTTCGAGTTCGCCAGTGCCGCCGAGGTCTTCGGCCTGGCGCGGCCGGAGCTGGGTGACGACTGGTATCGCTTCGAGACCTGTGCGGTGGATGGCGACGATATTCGCGGCCAGCACGGTGTCCGTGTCCGGCCCGACGGGAATCTCGATCGTCTCGACGCGGCGGGGACCATCGTTATTCCCGGTTGGAAGGGTGTCGACGAGGCGGTGCCTTCGGTCGTCGTGAGGGCGTTACGTCGCGCCCATGCCCGCGGCGCGCGCCTGCTCTCGATCTGCTCTGGGTCGTTCGTGCTCGCGGCAACGGGCTTGCTCGACGGACGCCGTGCCACGACGCACTGGCGCTATGCGGAGGCGATGCGCCTGCGATACCCGGCCGTCGAGGTCGATCCGGGTGTGCTCTATGTCGACGAAGGGCAGCTGCTTACCTCGGCGGGTAGCGCGGCCGGTCTCGACCTTTGCCTGCATCTGGTCCGGCGTGACCGGGGCCCCGCCGTCGCCAACCACGTGGCACGTCGCCTCGTCATCCCGCCTCACCGGGACGGCGGCCAGGCCCAGTTCGTCGAACGGCCCGTGGCCAGCCGTGAGCGCGATCTGCTTGGCCCCGTGATGGACGCGATGCGCCGTCGCCTGGCTGACGATCTGCCGCTGGCTACGCTTGCCGCCATGGCCGCGATGAGCGAGCGATCCTTCATCCGTCGCTTCAAGGCCTCCACGGGCACGACGCCGGCGGACTGGTTGACGGCCTTGCGTGTCGATCGCGCCCGCGAACTGCTCGAAGCCTCGACGCTGTCGATCGAGATGATCGCCGGCCAGACCGGCCTCGGCACCGCAACGACGATGCGACATCACTTCCGGCGGAAGCTCGGAACGAGCCCGGGGGCCTATCGCCAGCGCTTTGCGGCTCAGCGATAGTTACAGCCGCCAGCTGGCCTAGGCCATTGCACCGATTCACGACGGGTGGGGAAGGCGCTACAAAGGGCCGGTTGAGTCGGATCCCGAGGTCACTCGTGATGGTGGAACAGCAAACACGCGCCGCGGCAGCGTCGGCACCGCTACCGCGGCTGGATTTCATCGACGCGCTGCGCGGGCTGGTCATTGCGCTCATGGTCCTCGACCACACACGCGACTTCGTCAATCGCCAGGCCTTCCTGTTCGACCCGCTGGATCTGGACAAGACCTCGGTCGCGTTATTCCTGACGCGATGGGTCACCCATCTCTGTGCGCCGACCTTCGTGCTTCTTTCGGGTGTATCCATCTTCCTGCAGGCGCATCGTGGCAAGACCGGGTGGCCGCTTTCGCGATTCCTGCTCACTCGTGGCCTCTGGCTGATCTTCCTCGAAGTCACCGTGGTCGACTTCGGCTTCGACTTCCGTCCGGCCATTTTCCTGCAGGTGATCTACGCGATCGGCCTGAGCATGGTGCTGATGTCCGCGGTGGTTCACCTGCCGAGGCGTGCGGTACTCGGCCTGGGCATCGTGCTGGTCGCGGGGCATAACCTGTTCGACGGCGTCGACGCCGCTACGCTCGGCGCCTGGGGTCTGCCATGGCACTTGCTCATGCAGCCGGGTGTGCTGCCGTTCGGCTTCATCGCCTATCCCGTGCTGCCCTGGTTTGGCGTGATGTGCGTCGGCTATGGCATCGGTGGCATCTACCTGATGGAGCCGTCGCGTCGAAGCCGGACGCTGGCACTACTGGCGATCGGGATGCTCGTGCTGTTCTTCGTGCTGCGCTTGCCGAATCTCTACGGCGACCCGCGGCCGTGGACCGTGCCCGCCGACGCTTCGTTGACTCCCTTAGCCGTAATGGCCGTGGCGAAATACCCGCCCTCACTGGACTACGTTCTGATCACGCTGGGTATCTCGACGCTGATCGGTCTTGCGCTTGGGCGTGCGCCGGCGTGGCTGCTAAAGCCCTTCCTCGCCTTCGGCCGTACGCCGATGCTCTCGTACCTGCTGCATATCTATCTTGCCCACACCTTCGCGGTGATCATCGCGCAGTTCTACGGTGTGCCGGCGCCGCACTTTATCGGCACCCTGAGCGATCCGTCGCGGCTTCGTGCCGATGGGTGGGGGTTGTCCCTGTGGGGCACGTACGCCGTGTGGCTCGCCGTGCTCATCGTGCTGTATCCGTTGGCCAGCGCCTATGCGCGATACCGAGCCACGCACAAGAAGTGGTGGCTCAGTTATCTGTGATCAGAGCGTATTCAACACAGCCGGAAACACCGACTCATAGGCCTCGCCATAGGTCATCGGCGTGCCCGAGTTGCGGCCGCCCTGGACGCCGCGCTGCAACGCGACCCGCGTGTAGTACTCCCACAGGTGCTCCTGACCCTGCATGCACTCGATGGCGGCGCGCTTGGCGTCCCACGCATCGGTGATGTTGAGGATGGTGTCGGGTTTCCAGCCGCACTGCTCGGGCTGGTGCGGTTCGAAGAGATAGACTTGCGGGGCGCCGATCACCGGCGTCTCGGGATTGTGACCGTGCGCCTGCGCCACGATGCGTGCCTCCTGGGCGAAGGCGCTCACCGCCACATGGTCCGCGTTGTAGGGATCGAGGCGTGAGTGCGTCATGACCCAGCTCGGACGCACGGCGCGGTAAAGATCCGCCAGTCGGAACAACGCGTCCTTGCCCAGGGTGATGGGGTAGTCGCCGAGGTCCCAGAACTGGATGTCCGCCACGCCCAGGTAGCGTGCGGCGTTTTCCGCTTCGACCTGACGTTCCGACTTGACCTTGTCCAGCGTCATGCCGGGCTTGCGCCAGAGTTTGGCCGATTCGCCGCGCTCGCCGTACGAGAGGCAGACCACGGTCACGTCCCAACCGGCGGCCGCGTGAAGTGCGATCGCACCGCCGGCGCGCCAGACGAAATCGGCCGAGTGCGCGCTGACTACCAATGCTGTTTTCTTCGTCATGAGGGGATCCGTTCGTAGGGGAGGGGTCAGTCGCCGCCGGCGGTCTTGTCGAAGCCGAGCATGTAGCCCAGATCCATCTTGAGACTCACGCCGTAGACGAACATGTTTTTCGGGAAGATCGCGGTGTTAGTGATGCTCGAGTTGTCCGGATGCACGATGTACTGGAGGCTCGGCATCAACTCGAGGCCGCGCGCCACACGCCAGCCGTAGGTCAGCTCGTAAGCGGTCTGGTGCTCGGCGTTCGTGCCGTGGCCGCCCTTCTTGGCGCGTGCGTCGCGGAGGAATTCGCGCTCGCGCGGCGTGAGTTGGAATTCGGAGATCGAGAAGTTGAACGTGTCGGTCGGCCTGCTGGCGAACGGCGCGGTCCATACGAAGCCGGCATAGACCTGCTGGCGCATGATTTCGGCTTCGTCGAGCTGCTGGACGATACCGCCGAACACGTTGAAGCTTCGTGTGCTGGCATCGTTCGGCCGCCAGATAACGCGGTCGCCCATGATGTAGACACCGTCGCGGCTGCTGTTGACCGTACGGGCCGTGCCGCCGAACAGCGCCTTCGAGCGTCCCGCCGTGTTGAAGTACGGGTCGGTGAGCGGGGCTGTACTCAGGAAGGCGCCAACCTTGAGTTCAAACGGGAAACGGGTCGTCGTGGGATCGGTCTTCTGCCAGGCCCATTCAACGGGGACGGTGACGCCGGTGGCGCTGCCGACCGAGAAATCCAGGCCGTTGCTTGCCGATGTCGTCGGGTTGACTTCGAAGACGCCGGTTTCGATATACGTATGCGGCGTCGGCCGGGCCTTGATGTTCAAGCCCCAGGTCGCGGAGGGAAGCAGGCTGAAGCCGGCTTCGGACACGAGGATACGCGGCTCGCCGCAGGTGTCGGCGGACTCGAACTGGCAGTTGGTCACCAGATGGCCGTAGTACGTCGTGGTACCGAGGCGGCCGGCGGTGATGTCGAGCTTGTCGTCGAGCAATTTCTGCTCGTAGGCGAACAAACCGAGATGCCAGCGGTAGAACTCGTTCTTGTAGATGTACTGCTGCTTGGTGAAGGTGCCGGTGACGTACTTGTTGAGGCTCTCGCCGTAGTCGCGATACACCGTGAAGTGGAACGAACCGCCGCTCAGGCCGATCATCTTGTCCAGGTCGAAGTCGGCGCCGATGTTGAACTGGCCGACGTTGCTATGTCCCTGGTAAATGCCGCCCGTCGTGTTGTTGGCGTACTGATCGATGAGCGCGCTGCGCAGCTTGATGCCCTTGTCCCTCAACGCGGTGCCGACGTCAGCGAACGGGCCTTTCGAACCATCCTTCGGCGTCACCGCCCGGCCTGCCGAGCCCGGCTCGGCGGTGTCCGGCGCCGATGAGCTCGACGCGGGGGCGACGGAAGGCACGTTCTGGGCAAAGGCCAGTGCCGGTACGAGCGCGGCAGCGACGCCGCAAAGCGCGGTGGCGATGTAAGTGTTGCGATTCATTTGAGCAATCCCTCCCCGATCGCGGAGTCGAGGGACTTCGCGAGGCATGTCATACGGACGATGTGGCAGATCAGGCGGGTTGGTAACCCGTATCCAGCTCTTGCCTGAGTGTTTCGCGGTTGACGGCCTTCTCCCAATGACCGACGACCACGGTGGCGACGCAATTGCCTGCGATGTTGGTGAAGACGAACATGGCCGAAAGGATCCGGTGAATGCCCAGGATCAGGGCGATGCTGTTGACCGGAATGGTCTTGGTCGCGGCCAGGGTCAGGGTCAGCACGGCGATGGCGGAACCGGACACACCGGCACCTCCCTTCGACGTGAGCAGCAGGATGGCGAGCAGGCCCAGCTGCTGCTCCCAACCCAGCGCGGTTCCCGTGGCCTGGGCAAGGAACACCGCCACGGCGGCAAAATAAAGGCAGGTGCCGTCGTGATTGAAGCTATAGGCGGTAGGCAGGACCATGCCGACGACCGACTCGTTGACGCCGAGCTTCGTGAGTTTCGCCGTGAGCTGTGGAAAGACGCTTTCCGACGAGCTCGTGCCCAGCACCAGGACCAGTTCCTCGCGGAAGTAACGCATCAGCTTGAGCAGGTTGAATCCGGCGTACGCCGAGATCGGTGCGAGTACCAGCGCGAAGAACAGCGCGCAGGTGAGCAGGAACTCGAGGATCAGCGCGCCCAGCGGCAGCAGCGTGGCGAGGCCGAACTGGGCGACGGTGAAGGCGATGGCACCAAAGGCCGCGATCGGAGCGATCTTCATCACCTGACGGATGATCCAGAACAAGGCGGACTGCACCGTATCCACCACCTGCAAGACCGGCTGGGCTTTTTCGCCAAGCGACGCCAGGCCGCACGCGAAGAGTACGGAGAACACCAGGATCTGCAGGATATCGCCCTTGGCGAAGGCCTCGAGCGCGGAGTTGGGCACGAGGTTGACCAGGAAGTCGCCGGCGCCGGTGGGCACCGCCGCCGCGCCATCCTTGGTCGTGGTGACACCGGTATGCAGCAGCGCGGGATCGATGTGCATGCCCACGCCGGGCTTGAGCAGGTTGATCGTCACCAGGCCCAGCACCAGCGCGATACTGGTGACCACCTCGAAGTACACCATCGCCTTGATCGCGATGCGTGCGACCTTCCCCAGGTCGCGCACGCTGGCGATGCCGTGGGTGACGGTGCAGAAGATGATCAGGCCGACAACCATCTGGATCAGGCGAATGAAAATGTCACCGAGCGGCTTGAGCTGCTTGCCGATGTCCGGCGCCAGGGCACCCAGGAGCACGCCCAGCACCATACCCGTCACCACCTGGAACGTGAGGTCCTGGTAGAAGGGGCGTGGCGCTTTCAGCGGCGCCGGTGTGATGTTGAGGGTCGGCTTGATCATCAGGGCTTCTTTTCGCTGTTCATTCGGCCATGCCGTCGAGTATGGCGTGTGCTGGCCCGAACACTTCGTCAAAGCTCAGCCGGCGCGGCAGCAGGCCCTGTTCGACACAGGCGTCGACGATGGTGTCGACCGGTCCGCGCAGCGTGTCGAAACCGAAGGCGTAGGGCGACGGTCCGCCTGTCTCACCGGGCAGTGTCGCTTTCGACACGACCAGAAGGCGGTAGGCCTCGCGCAAGGCGGTGGGATCGCGCTGGCTTGCAGCCACGCTCGCCGCGACCACGTGGTTGATCGGCATGAAGCCGTGCTTTTCGTACCAGGCCTTGTCCCTTGCTGCGGCATCGTCGATGACCGGGACGAATTCCTCGTCCTTGGGCAGGTCGTTACCCAGGATCGCCGCGTCGATCGTGCCCTCACGCAGGAGGTCGAGAAGGCTCAGGTCCGCTTCGGCATGCTCGACGAAATCCGGATCCCGGTATTGCGCCACGTGGGCGGCATCGCGCGTCAGCCACCGCATGGCGCGGGTGGACAACCCGTAGTCTTCCGTGAGGTGCGCGCGCACCCACATGCCGGTGGTCTGGGTATACGAGCGCACGCCGATGCGATGGCCGGCCAGTTGGTCGGGCGTCACGCCACCGACGCGGCGGGTGATCAGGCAGCCGCGCTGGAAGCGCGACGCGACCACGGCGGGCAGCAGGATGATAGGCCGGCCAAAAGCGATCGCTTGCAGGCCGGTGACGATCGCCAGCTCCGAGATATCGAACGCCTGGTCGCGCACCATCGGTGCAAACGCTTTGTGGACCGGCGACACGTCGACGAAGTCGAAGCTCACGCGGGGGCTGGTCAAGGCACCGCTCTTGATCGGCGTGGTCAACGCCGACGTGGCAAGCACGGTCCGCATCGTGCCTGGTTCAGACATGGGTGCCGCCCTCCGACAGCGCCGGATAGATGGCTGCCGCCGTGCCGCTGAAGATCAGGGCCCGGTCTTGCGGCGAGAGGCTGGCAAGCGCGTCGTGGGCGGTGGCCACAAGCGTCGGTAGCGAGCCCTCGGCCGCCGGGAAGTTGGAACCCCAGGCAATGCGTCCCGCACCGAAGGTCTCGATCGCGCGTTCCAGGAAGGCGCGTGGCGTCGACTTGCCGAAGGTGGCGGCCGCAAGGGTGCGGTTGGTGAGCTTGAGGTACACGCCCGGGAAGGTCGCGATGTCGAACAAGGCCTGGGCTGCTGCGAACGGAGCGCCGTCGGAAAGGTCCGGACGCGCGCAATGGTCAAGTAATACGCGCACCTTCGGAAAACGCTCCAGTAGCGCGCGCAGGGCAGGTAGCCCCTCCATCGTCATCTGCAGGCAGACCGGAATACCGCGCTTTTCGGCATGCGCCCAGGCCGCAAAGGAATCCTTGTGACCGAGCCAGTCCGATTGCCCAGGCATGGTGCTGCCGGTGGTGAACAAACGGAAACCCGAAAGTCCCTCCGACTGCCAGTGATCGATGCGCTCGACGGCATCGGGCGCGAGCGCATCGATCGAGTAGACGCCGACGAAACGCTTCGGATTGGCGCGTACGGTCTCGACCACGTAGCGATTGTCGTGGCCATAGACCGTCGATGCCTGCACGACCACCGCCTTGGCGATACCGGCGTCGTCGATCGAACGCAGCAAGCCAGCCGCGTCGACCGGACGTGCCTGCGACCACTCGGACTGATGTCCGCCGATCGGATCGGTCGGATAGGTCGCGGTATCCGGGGAGATCACATGCGTGTGTGTATCGAAGATCTTCATGGGTTTTCTTATCGTTCTCGAAACAGGGGAGGGGGCGTGAGCGAGGCGGTTAGCGGTAGACGAGGCCCTTGGACGCCAGGCGCTCGCGCATGGCGTAGATGTCCAGGCCGATTTCGCCCGTCCTCAGTCGTTCGCGGACCTGCGCCTCGCGGGCTTCACGATCCAGGCTTTTGGCAAGGACCTCATCGGCCTCTTCATGACGAACCACGCATACGCCGTCGTCGTCAGCCACGACGATGTCGCCGGGACGCACATAGCCATTGCCACAGACCAGCGGCACGTTCACCGAACCCAGGGTTTCCTTCACCGTGCCCTGGGCGGAAATCGCCTTCGACCACACGGGGAAACCCATGGCGGTCAGATCGCGAACATCGCGCACCCCGGCATCGATCACGAGGCCGCGGCATCCACGGGCCATCGCCGAGGTGGCGAGCAGGTCACCGAAGTAACCGTCACTGCAGTCGCTCGTCGGCGCCACGATGAGCAGGTCGCCGTCCTGGAGTTGTTCGATGGCGACGTGCAGCATCCAGTTGTCACCGGGAGGCAGGGAAACCGTTACCGCCGAGCCGGCAACGCGGGCGCCGGCATAGATGGGGCGCAGGTGCGTGGCCATGAGGCCTTTGCGACCCTGTGCCTCGTGAATCGTGGCCACCCCGAGGGCGGCGAGGGCGTCGACAAGTGCCTTGCCGGGCCTTTCGAGTTTGGTATTGACTGTTGACATGCCCGTTTTCGGTAGCGGCGAATGACTCTACGGTGACCGCCCAGTGCGCGCTTTGCCATTTCGTTTTATGATCGGGCTATAAGTAAATGCGATTGATTGCTCGTGAATGAGATCTTCCAGCTCAACCTGAGACACCTGGATGCCCTGCTGGTCACGGGCCGTTCGGGCAGCATGAGTGCGGCCGCACGCGAGGTCAGCCTCTCCCAGCCGGCCTTGGCGCAGGCGGTCGCGAAGATGGAGCGCGTGCTCGGTGAGCGCCTGCTGGACAGGCAGCCAGGCGGTGTTTCGGCGACGGTCGCCGGGCGCACGATGATGCTTCGGATCGATCGTGCGCTGCACTACCTCGCCCATGGTGGGCGCCTGGTACGACGCTCCGCACGTCTGGCACCGCTGCCGCACATCGAACGGCGCGTGACCATGGTGCAGCTGCGAGCGCTCATTGCCGTCGAGGGCAACAGCAGCTATGTGCAGGCATCGGAGTTGACGGGCCTATCGCAGCCCGCCGTGCATCGTGCCGTACGCGAACTGCAGGATATTCTCGGTACCGATCTTTTCGTTCGCGTGGGACGCATCGTGCGGCCTACCGATGTGGCAAGTCGCTTCGTGCGCTTTGCGCGCCTGATGCTTTCGGAATTGCGCGCCGGCCTGGAAGAAATCCGGGCGATGAATACCGACGACGCCGGCCGCGTGACGGTAGGCATCCTGCCCAGCGCCCGCGCCATCTTCTTCTCCGATCTGCTTGCGAGATTCACCACGGCGCACATCTCGGCAGCAGTGAAGGTGGTTGAGGCACCGTATCGCGACCTGCTCGCCGGCCTGCGTCAGGGCGATCTCGATCTCATCATCGGCGCTCGCCGCGATCCGGCGCCCCACCGCGATGTGGTGCAGGAAGAACTGTTCGATGACGATCCTGTCGTGGTCGCCCGCGCGGACCATCCCTTGCGCGACAAGAAACAGCTGGAACTCTCCGACCTGCTGGCCTACCCGTGGGTGGTTTCAGCACCCGGCATTCCGCTGCGGAATAAGTGGGAACAGATCTTCACCAGCCGTGGCGTGGCACCGCCACGGCTGCGTATCGAATGCGGTTCGGTGCTGGTCACGCGCGGACTGTTGCTGCAGGGTGACTGGCTCACCCTGGTGTCACGGGATCAGTTTCTTTTCGAGTATCGCGCGGGCACGCTGACCGAGATCGGCGACCTGGGCAAGGAGCTGCGCCGGCGTATCGCGTTGACGCGCCGGCGCGACTGGATGCCGACGCCGTTGCAGGCGGATTTTGTCGAGCGCACGCACGCCCTGGCGCGCGAGCGCGACGAGCACTGACGTTCGATCAATGGGGTGCCGTGTGTGAGGGTGCGTGGTCCGCGACGAGGTCGGTCGGTACATGGACACCGCGCCGCGCGATCTTCTCGGTCATGATCGTGTGTTTCATCATCAGTCCCGACACGAGGTAGGCCGCTACGCATGCCGCCAGCAGGGGCAGCAAGGCATGCGGCTGCATGGTCGTTTCGAACACGAAGACGGCGGCCGTCAACATCGCACGCGAGGCACTGGCGAACAGCGCCGCCATGCCGATCAGGGCAGCCATGCGCGGGTCGACCTGGGTGACCGGCCAATGAGCCAGACAGACACCGAGCAAGCCACCCAGCGCGCCGCCGATCGTGAACAGGGGTGCGAGCGTGCCGCCGGATGTTCCGCTGCCCAACGCTATCGACCACGAGACCAGTTTCGCGAAGGCGAGGATCGCCAGTGCACCCATGGTCAGGTGCCCCCCGATGACGGCGACGATGTTCTCGTAGCCCACGCCGAGGGTCGAAGGCACGAGGTAGCCGACAAGTCCGACCGCGAGTCCACCGATCGCAGGCCACCACATCCAGTGGATCGGCAGCTTCTCGAAGGCATCTTCCAGGCCGTAGACAAGGCGGGTCACCGCCACGCCTGCCACGCCGAAGACCAGGCCCAGGAGCGTATAGAACGACAGGGCGACGAGCGAGGCAGGTGGCAGGGCGGCCATGGGAAACACCGGACCCGGGCCTTCGAGCGCGATGCGAACCGCCGCACCTGTCGCAGCGGCCATCGCCACCGGTACGAGCGATCGTGCACGACGCTCGAACAGCAGCAGCTCAATGCTCAGGAGCACGGCCGCCAGGGGCGCCGCGAAGATCGCCGCCATGCCGGCGGCGGCACCGGCTGCGAGCAAGGTCTTGCGCTCGTCGGCGGTCACGGGAAGCAACTGCCCGACGTAGGATCCGAGCGCGCCGCCGGTCGCGATGATCGGCCCTTCCGCGCCGAACGGACCGCCGGTGCCGATCGCGATCGCTGAGGACAAGGGCTTCAACCAGATCATGCGCGCGGCAATGCGGCTTTCATTGGTGAGCACCTGCTCCATCGCCTCGGGAATACCGTGCCCGCGGATGGCACGCGAACCCCAGCGCGCCATCAGGCCGACGATGAGGCCGCCGAGGACGGGAATGACGATGACCCAGACGCCGCGCTGGTTCGCCGCGGGGCTGACCCACTCGGTGCTCCATTGCCCGAAGAACGCTACTTGCGTGACCAGCGCGATGAGTCGCGTCAGCCCGTAGGCGATCAACGCGACGACCGCAGCGAGCGCCATGGCGATCAACGTCGACGCGACGAGGCGCCGGCGAAGCCGGGGCAAACGGCTTGGCATGTGAGCCTGCGCAAGGGCAGGGTCCAACGCGGGGGCGAGCGGAAGCGCCGCCCGATCATGGGGCGGATGCAGAGGATCAGTCATGAGAGGCAGATGCCAACAACGGGGACGGCGAAAGGCTACGCGGAATCGAGCTCAGTAGCTGGCTGGCAGATGAACAGGCCTATGGAGGCGCACCTTGTCGAGTGTGCAAGTCGAGCGCGGATCTGAGTTGCGACTACAGACAACCGAGGGTTGTTTTGCTACGTTCGCTTCGTTGCCTGCGCTGTCGATAAGCACGCGTTGCAGGCAACCATCGCTCGATGCGGTGAGAAGCGCGAGGCAGGAGTGCGGCAAACACTCCTACCTCGCTGACCACAACTAACTTGTAAGGAGTCACTCGTGGCTGCCATCGATCATACGGTGTTCGTTCGCCCGCCGAATCCCCCCGGCGACATCCCCATCGGTTACCGGGCGCTCTGCGGTCCTCGCAGACACGGTTGAAGAACCGCGGCGCAAGCCGCTCTCCTGAGCTTTTTCCCGGCCGAGCAACGCGGCGCGTCGCCGTGTGGACCCGGGAATCAGGGGCTGGCGCCGTAACACACTTCGTCAATCAAGCCGCACGGCGCCCGGACACGGGCAGCCGATGAACCCGCGAATCCGTGTGATCCGCGGCACGCTTCGCAATGCGTGGCGTGCCGCACCTGGGGGCGGGGCGATGCATAAGGAGAATCTCATGTCTGTTTCAAAGGAGAGTCGCGCGGGGGTCGGGTTTCACTACCACATCGATCCCGAAGCGACGGCACACGACTTGATGAATGAAGCGACCGAATGGCTCCAGCATGCGCGGGGGCTTACCCGGTTACTCGCCGATCTCATCCACGAAACCGACACGGTCGATTGTCAGCGTGTCGCACACGGTCTCGAGGCGATCGCAGCGCTCACGCACATGGGCGTGCAGTGCACGGCGCAGGCGCACGCGAGGATGTGCTGGGAGCAGGGGAGGGCAGCGGGCTCCAGATCGCCATGAAGAAATTCGGCCCTCAGGTTGATCCGAGTGGTGAAGGTTCAGAGACCGCCATTCCGGTCAGAGATCGATTAGGGCCGCAGCAGTCGCTTGAGAATTCGCGTTCTGAGCCTCGAAATTGACTTAAGTATTTGACATGATGAGAATTTAGATTAATCTTCCCTTGTCTGGGAAGAATTAAATTTGAATAGGTACGCAGAAATCCAATGGTCCCGTCATTCACAACCTCGGTCGTTCCCCGCCCATTGAAGACGGCCGAAGCGGCTTTCGTCGCCGGTGTGGGCGTTCAGGAGGTGAATCGAGCGTTGGATGATCGGATTCTGCCTACAGGTCTGTTTCGCTTAGGCGCTCGCGAGGTGTCGCCTATGGCTTGCGTTTTTATCGCCGTCTACTTCGGGACAGCGACCATGCTGACGGCGCAAAGTCGGCGCATGGTCCTCAAGGGCGTTGAGGCGCTGTTGCCTACAATCACTATGGACATGTCGCGCGAAGTACTTTCAAACGAATGGGAGCTTCTCCTGGCGGAAAAGTGCGTCCACATGGATACGGTGTCGGTCGACCTTCGACCGTACGTCGAATACACGGTTGCGCACTACGCACAGCTGAATGAATTGCAGGATTGGGTTGTGTCGGATCCGGCCATCCTGGGTGGAGCGCCGATCATTAAAGGGACGCGGATCCCGGTGCATGATGTAGCCGCGTCGTTTAAGGTCGGTCATCCGATAGAAACGATCCTCTCGGCTTATCCAAGACTCCGCGAAGAGGATATTCATCGCGCAGTCCTCTACGCGAAGACCAGTCCATTGCGAGGGAGGCCTTCAGGTCTACCTAAAGCACCCTTGGGTATGGTGACGCGTGAAGATCGCACCGTTCTGTTCAAGAAAATCTGCCCCCTGATCGGCCCGGGCTCCGACGACGCGTGAAGTTCCTGATCGACGAGTGTCTTTCTCAGGAACTTGCCCGGTTGGCCCGCGCACGTGGGCATGTTGAATCCATGCACATCGAATGGCTTGGTCTGTCGGGAAAGAAAGACTGGGAATTGATGCCAGTACTGATCGACGGCGACTGGACCTTCGTGACGAAGAACTCTCGGGATTTTCGTGGCTGCAGCCGTAACGGAGGACTTCACGCGGCGGCAGACATTCATGCCGGTCTCGTCTGCCTTAACGGCCCGAAGACGATGGACCTGGAAATGATGGTAAGCCTTTTCGCCGTTGCGTTGGAGGCGTTGGATGTCGATTCGGATCTAGTCAACGCGTTACTGGAGATTACGTACGTGGAGGGCGAGGACGAAGGTGATCAGACTGTAGCGATCCTTCGGTACGGATTGCCGGCTGAGTGAATGGTTTTGCTACTGCTCGTGCTCAAGCGAACTGGATGCCCCCAAGAATCAGATCGATCCCCGCAAGGAAATCCTCTCGATCGTCGTGGTCGCGCAGTTGTTCACCGATGCTACGCGCAAAGGGATAGTCCTCGGCATCGAGCTCGGACCAAGCCGTCGAAACCGACGCAAGGAACGCGCCTCGCTCGAGGCCTTCCGTCAGGGCGAACTGTCGGTTCGCTGCGTTCTGCGCGCCCACGCCAAGGATGTAG
>Ga0247742_10000792_pt1 | contig 23990 bp, 27 predicted proteins | sample UWRJL208509C2_FD_180944 | JGI IMG/M metagenome (GOLD analysis project Ga0247742, IMG submission 180944) | Plant litter microbial communities from Arlington Agricultural Research Station in Wisconsin, United States - UWRJ-L208-509C-2 | ecosystem: Environmental > Terrestrial > Plant litter >... | reverse complement strand
CGATTTCAATATCATCGTCAGGAATCACCAAAACGTTGTACCAGCTATCTGGTGGTTTGGAAGAGCTCGTCTCTTTCCTTTCGGGTCGCTTTTCTGAATGAGATGATTCGTATTCCATTATTACGCTCCGTGTGAGTCATTGAAACTTCTTCTCCTTGGAAATAACCAAGCGTGTTAAACCGCCGCTCCCCATAATGAAAGCGCAGGTCTTCCTTGGTGAGCGCAGTACCTTGCAATACAGCCGGCGCATCGACGAAATCCAGGCCGTGCTTGCGCAGGTTACTCTGCCGCTTGGCTTCGTCCCACGTGTAGATGGTCATTTCAGTGTAGTGGCTTGAGGATATCCTTCAAGCGGCACTGAAAATAAATGCCAGGCCAGGACATCTTTCGATATCCTGGGCCTGGCATTCATGGCTGTCTTTCGACTAGATCAATCGATCTTTATTTGCTGTCTTTCGCCTGGCATTTGATGCGCCTGGATTCCGGCGCCAGGTCGACTTGCGACTCTTTGCCGGCATGGACGCCGACGGTGCGCACCGCGTGGCCGGCGCCGAAAATAAGTGTACGCATGGTGCTACCTTAAATGGGGTGTGTCAGTAGTTGGCGCAGGCGGTCCGCCGCGCCGGGAGTGGGTTCCAATCGCGGATAGCGCAAGGAGCCGAAGTAATCGATCTTCACGCTGCGCACGGCGCCATCGGCTTCAAAGGCGATGTCGATCGGCTGCCTGCTGACCGCCGCCGCCTTGATCGCCTGCTTCAGGAGATCATCAGTGTACGGCTGCTGACCGACGGACACCAGCCGCGCGCCGATGCTGATGCCGGCGCGGAAGGCCGGACCTTCCCACGCCACGCTTTTGACCGCGCCTTTCTTCGCGACGACCAGCCCGAGCGACGTTGACAGGTCCATGCCGCCAAGGTCCGTCTCGTGCTGCACGAAGAACTCGGTCGGCTCATCGGTGTAGACCAGGCGGTAGCCGCCGCGCTTCAAGCCATCCAGCAGATGGATATCGTCATGCGCGTTCAGACGCGCGTTGAAATAAGCGGCCCAGTCATATGGCGCGATCTTGTTGAGCGTCTTGCAGACGTCGGCGAAGGTGTAGGTCGTGATCGTACGCGCGTTGTGCGCGCCGCCGAAGAATACCGCGGCGAAGTCGCGCATGCTTTTCCGATCGGAGGTCAGCTCGCGCAGCAGCATGTCCACGTCCAGCCACAGCATCACGCCCTCGGCGTAGTAGTCCTCGCGCCGCTGCCAGTCGCGCCAGAAAGCGGCCTTGCCTGGCATGTACAGCGCATCGACGGTGCTGTCCTGCAGCGACTTCCACTGCCTCCCCGGACGATTCGCCATCAACGCCGCATCCACCGCCAGCGCATCCAGCGCCTGCTGCACGGTGCGCAGGCCCAGATGCGGCGTCATGACATGCGCCCAGAATTCCGTCTGACCTTCATACACCCACAGCAGGCTGCCGCCCATCGGCGTGTTCAGGTCGGGCGTGTAAAGGTCCGCCGGCTGGCGCGTGCGGCCGTTCCATGAATGGGCGAATTCGTGCACCAGCAGATTCGCCATGAACATCTGCTCGCCGGGATCGCGCGCGTAGCCGGCGGAGACATTGATCTCGGTCGATTCCTGATGTTCGACGCCGCCGCCCGACAACATCACATCCGACAGCGACATCAGGAAATCGAAATGACGGTAGTGCTGCGAATTGAACAGGCGCGGCACGGCGGACGCCATCGCGCGGAATTTGTCCACCAGTTCCACCGGCAGCTGCAGCGCATCCTCGCTATCGCCGAACAGATTCAGTCGAACCGGGATTGCCGGCGCGGCGGTCAGGTCGATGCGCCTGACGTGCCGGCCGGCGTACACCGGCGCGTCAACCAGATCCTCGAAGCTGGCCGCCTTGAACGACACCCGATTGGCCGTGGCATCGGCGGTTTCCAGCGAGGTGGCGAACTGGAAGCCTTCGGGATAAGTTAGTTCCGCCCGCACCGGAATATTGCGGATGAACCAGCCGGCGGGATACAGCGCCACCTTCTGCCAAGGCAGCATCAGCATGCCGGGTGAAATCTGCTTCGGCCCATGAAGCGCAGGCAGCACCTGAAACTCGATCTCCAGCTCGCGCACGCCGGCGGGGACGTCGACCGTGAAGGCAAACGGGTTGGCCGTATCGCGCCGCCAGTCCAGCCGGTGCGCGCCGGCCTTGATGATCAACCCTGCCAGCGGCGCAGCCTCCTGCGTCGGCGAGTGGCTGCCGGTTTCCCATTGCGGATAAAGCAGCACCATCGCGCCAGGCTTCTGGACCGGAACGGTCTCCCGCACGCGGAAGATCTTGTGCACACTGTCGGTGGCATCGACCTTCAGCTGGATGGCACCGTGAAAAGGGCGGTCGCGCGGCGCTTCGATTGCGTGGGAGGGGGTGATGGCGGCTGCCAGCAGCAGCGCAAGTATCAGTTTTTGCATGCCGACTGTATTGCAAGACGCATGCCATGCATGCCTGGAGGTGAAGGTGTGTCCGTTCGGCGTAAAACTGTCCGAACGGACGTCCGTTTACACCAGCAAAGCGCCGCCATCGACGACATGGGTTTGCCCGGTGGCGAAGCCGCTGCACATCAAGAACAGGTAGGCGGCGGCGATGTCTTCCGCCGAACCGACGCGGCCCACGGGCAGCGCATCGGCCGCATCGGCGTACATCTGCTGGCGCTCCTGGCCCGACATGCCTTCCCACAGATTGGTCGCGACCAGTCCAGGCGAAACCGCGTTGACCCGCACCGGCGCCAGCTCCACCGCCAGCGCGCGCGTGAGCGCCTCCACCGCGCCGCACACGCTGGCTGCCAGCGCCCATCCGGCACGCGGTCGCGCCGCCGCGATCCCGGTCGTGAAAGTGATCGAACCGCCCGGACGCGCGCGTCGCGCGCCGTATTTGGCGGCGGCCAGCGCGCCCCAGTAGCGCAGGTCGTATGCCGATCGCGCCTCGGCCAGATCCGCATCGGCCAACTGCGCCAGCTGCAGCGTATCGCCCGCCGTGTAGACCAGGTGATCGAAATCGCCGATGGTGTTAAAGAAGCGTTCGACCGCCGCGTCGTCCAGCAGATTCAAGGCGCAGCCTTGCGCCTTGCGGCCGAGGGTGGCCAGCGCCTTCTCGATGCGCGGCATCTGGCTGGAGACGATCAGCACCTCGGCGTCTTCCCGCAACGCCTCACGCGCCACCGCCAGGCCGATGCCGGACGACGCGCCCAGCACGATCACGCGCTGTCCGAGCAGGCGCCCGCTCATGCCGCGCTCCGCTGCAGCAGGGCGGCGATGGCCTGGTCCAGCGTCACCGAACCTTTGCGCGAGCCTTGTTGTCCGCCTTCGAATTCGATCCAGCCTTCATTGAAGCCGTCGAGCATCTGCATGCGCGGCGTCGGATTGTTCATGCCCTGCGATATGAACAGGTCGGCCCATTGCGCGCGCGGCACCATGAAGGCGTTGACGTCATGGCCCAGCAGGCGGCCGAAACCGGCGGCGATATCGGCGGGGCTGATGCGCTGCGGGCCTTCCAGCTCGACCACGCGGCGGCCGCTCCATTGCTGTTGCAGCAGCTCGGCTGCGACCGCCGAGATATCCGCGCACGCCACCATCGGCACTTTGCGCTCCACTGGCTGCAGGAAGCTCGGGATGCGATGCGCATCGCGCGCCGCCGCCACATCCCACAAGCTGTTCTCGATGAACCAGGCCGCGCGCAGGAAGGCGATCGGCAGATCCAGCGCGCTCAGTTCGCGCTCCATGATGCCCAGCTGGTTCAGCAGGTTGGGCTGCGACGCCTGGGCGCCGACGGTGGACAGCACCACCACGCGCGACGGCCTGGCCGCCGCCAGCGCCTCTCGCAACGCGGCGATGGTGCGGCGCGCTTCCTGGAAGCCTTCGGTCGGGTCGAAGGTCGGCGGCAGCAGCACGAAGACCGCTTCGGCGCCGCTGAAGGCGCGGGTCAGCGCGGCGGCGTCGTTCATATCCGCCAGCGCCACTTCGGCGCCTTGGGCTGCCCAGACCGCGCCCTTGGCCGCATCGCGCACCACGGCGCGGACGGGCAGGCCCGCCGCCAGCAGCTGCCTGCCCAGTTCCGAGCCGACTTGTCCTGTGATACCGGTGATTGCATACATGGTGTTCTCCTTGGATGACGCGGTGAAATCCGCATGTGAAGAATTCTGATGCAAAACGACCGATACTCCGATAGCATGGATCTCATATCATTCATGACTGAAGCGCATATATGGCATTCGATGAAAAGGCAGTGAACGGCATGCGCGTGCTGGCGGCCATCGTGGACGGCGGCAGCTTCGTGCGCGCTGGCGAGGCGCTGGAGATGTCGCAGTCGGGCGTCAGCCGCGCCATCGCCAGGCTGGAGGCGCGGCTGAATATCCGGCTGTTCGACCGCACCACGCGCAAGGTCTCGCTGACCGATGAAGGGCGGCGTTTCTACGCGCAGGTGGGGCCGCTGCTGGCGGGGCTGGAGGAGGCCGTCGCCTCGGCGGGCGAGGGCGCGGTGGTGGTGCGCGGGCGATTGCGGGTGAACGTCGATCCACTGTGCGCGCGGCTGCTGCTGGGCCCCAAGCTGGGCGGCTTCCTCAAGCGCCATCCGGAGCTGGAGCTGGATTTGGTGGCGCGCGATCATCTGGGCGACATGGTGGGCGACGGTTTCGACCTCGCGATCCGCTTGGGGCAACCGCAATCGTCGTCGCTGGTCGCACGCAAGCTGCTGGACACGCGGGTGCTGACGGTGGCTACGCCGGGCTATCTGCGCAAGCACGGCGTGCCGAAGAACCCGTCCGATCTGGAGGGACCGGAACACGTCTGCCTCCATTTTCGCAATTCTGCGACGGGGCGACGCTTCGACTGGGAGTTCCATCGCGGCGGCAAGACCACAATCGTCAACCCGGGCGGGCAGTTGACGGTCAACGACGCCGGCACGATGGAGAGCGTGCTGCTGTCCGGCTACGGCCTGGCGCAAGTGATCGACCTGGCGGTGGCGCCGCTGCTGCGTTCCGGCGCGCTGGTGCCGGTGCTGACGGCGTGGCCGGACGAGCGCTTCCCGCTGTACGCGCTATACCCGTCGCGCCATCACCCGGCGGCGAAGACGCTGGCCTTCCTCGACTTCGTCAAAGCGCTGGTCTGATACCATGGCGCTTTTGACGGCGAGGGATGAACGATGGCGCGGGATATTTACGCATACCGGCAGGTGGCGGTGCATTCGGTGGAGCGTGGCGGCAAGGTAGAAATCCACCCGGTGCCGGGTCAGGCGTTTTCGCCGGCGCTGCAGGTACAATGCTCGCGCCGCATGAGCGATACGCACCAATACCCGCTCGGCACCAGTTTCCTGCTGGACGCCAAGCTGACCGACCGCCAGGGCGGCACGCCCTACCTCTACGCCTGGCACGGCGACGACATCAAAGTCCTGACGCCGCAAGAGACCAAAGCCTTCCTCGCCGAATTCAAGCGCGGCCGCATCTAAAAAAACAGACGGTGTCAGTGCCGACATTCGGACATCGCGGAACTTGTTAGCTACGCCGAAGTTCCATGATGTCCGAATGTCGGCACTGACACCGTTTTAGTGGACGGCGTGAAGCTTGCCGACGGGCTTGCCTTCTTCGTCGCCGAACTTGTAGATGATGGCGGCCATCGCCAGCGCGAAGGCGCCGCCGACGAACATCGCGCTGGCGATGCCCATGTGGTCGACCGCCAGCCCACCCACCAGCGCGCCGCCGGCCAGCGAGATCTGCGCCGTGGCGACAAACACCGCGCCGCCGCTCTCCATCGCGTGCGGCGCCGCCTGGAAGATCCAGGTCTGCACCGAGATCGGCATCATGCCGAACGCCAGCCCCCAGATGACAATCAGTGCGGTGGCGCCGATGACGCCCGTGCCCAGCAGCGGCAGCGCGGCGGCCGACAGCCCCAGAATCAGCCCCGTGGCGATCAGCGATTTGCGCACGCTCTGCGCCACCGCCCAGCCGCCGACGATGTTGCCGACGAAGCCGGCCGCGCCAAACGTCAGCAGCAGCGCGCCGATGGTGCCGGCGTTCAGGTGCGCGATCTGGCTCAGGAACGGCGTGATGTAGGTGTACGCGGCGAACTGGCCGATGAAGATCAGCAGCGTCGCCACCAGCCCCAGCCGGGCCTTCTTGATGCGCAGCAGTTCCGGCAGCTGACGGAAGGTCATCTTCTGCGTCACCGGCAGGCGCGGCATCAGCCAGATTTGCGTCAGCAACACCAGCAGCGCGACCGCGCCGGCGGCGTGGAAGGCCATGCGCCAGCCGACCAGCTCACCGATCAACGCGCCCGCCGGCACGCCGGCCACCGTGCCCACCGAGACGCCGGCGAAAATCAGCGACGTGGCCTTGGTGGCCGATTCGGCCGGCACCAGCCGGGTGCCCAGCGCCGGGCCGATGGCCCAGAAGCCGCCGACACCCACGCCCAGCAAGGCGCGGCCGAACAGCACCAGCGGGAACGAGTGCGACAGCGCGACGATCAGGTTGGACAGGATCAACGTGGCGGTCAGCCCCCAGATCGCATAGCGGCGGTCGGTCTTGCCGATGCCGACGGTGACCAGGATGGCGGCCAGCGCCCCCATCAGCCCGGGGATCGTGACCATCAGCCCGGCGACGCCTTCGGTCACGCCCAGCTCGGCGGCGATCGACGGCAGCAGGCCGACCGGCAAGAATTCGGTGGTGACCAGCGCGAACGCGCCGACGGCGATCGACAGCACGGCCAGCCAGGCGCCCCGCCTGGGCGGCGCAGCGGGCGAGGGCGACGGCAAATCATCAGGCAGCGCGGCCTGGGCATTGGTATGGTTTTGCATGGGAGTCCTTGGATGCGGTAAAAATGCTTGAGTTTTTTACTGATCGGTTCATAATGTACGCACGCAGAAACTTTGTCAATGAATTTTTAACCGATCGGTATGAAAGATATTTCCGCAACGGCGCGCAAGACCGGCCGGCCGCGCACCTTCGACGCTGACAGCGCGCTGGACAAGGCCATGAAGGTGTTTTGGGAGAAGGGCTACGAGGGCAGCTCGCTGCCCGCGCTGACCGAGGCCATGGGTATGAACCGGCCCAGCATGTACGCCGTGTTCGGCAACAAGGAGAACTTGTTCCGCATGGCGCTGGACCGCTACGCCCAGACCCATGATCCGCTGTTCCATGCGGCCTTGCAGCAGGCCACCGCGCGCGCCGTGGTCGAGCACCTCTTGCGCGGCAATGCCGACGCCCAGACCGAAACCGATAATCCGCATGGCTGCCTGGTGATCAACGGCGCGCTGGCCTGCAGCGACGACGCCTTGCCGATCCGCGATACGCTGATCGAGCGCCGCGCCGCCAGCGAGGTGCTGCTGCGCGACCGCTTCGAACGCGCCAAGGCGGACGGCGATCTGCCGGCCGACAGCTGCTCGAGCCAGATGGCGCGTTATGTGATGACCGTGTCCAACGGCATGGCGGTGCAGGCGGCCGCCGGCGCCAGCCGCCAGCAGCTGCAGGAGGTGGTGGACCAGGTGCTGCGCGGCTGGCCCGTCAAGTGACCGTCAGTCGGACCCGTCGTCGTCGTCGTCCGTCTCCGCCGCGCCCGGTTTGACGGCGCGGCTGCGGGCGGCGTCGATGTCGCCCTTCAGCTTGCCGGCGTTGGCCATGAACTGGTCGACGCTGCGATCCGGGCTCTGCCGCACTTCCGGCGGCAGCAGCACCGACATGTACAGCTCGTCCGCCGCGCGGCCGCTGCTTTGCAGGTTGGTCATCAACATCAATCCCGCGCCACCGACCAGCATGATCCAGGACGCGATCAGGAAGCGCCTTGGATGGTGCGGCTTGATGGTGATCAGGTGGAAGAACAGCATGCCGCAGGCGATCGCCAGCGTGACCAGGTTGCCGTAGCGTGTCAGCGATTCCGCCGACCACGCATACGCCATCACCGCGCTGCCGGCGCGCCACAGTCCCACCACCGCCAGCCCGCCGCCGAGGATGAACAGATGCCGTCCCAGCCGCGCATGGCTGCCGAACAGCCGGTTGGCCAGCGCCCAGACGCCGGCCCACAGCAGGCCCGCCGCCAGGCTGGTCGCCAGCACCAGCAAATAACGGATCAGCGCGAACGGTTCGACGTCGGACAGCCAGGTCTCCATGCAGCTGAACACGGCGATCAGCACCAGGCCGATCGTGGCCGGGGCCGCGCCTTCCCAGCCGTGCATGGTGGTGTCGGCCACTTCGGCGGCGACCGGGAAATCGGCGGCGCGCACCCGCAGCCGGGTGTGGCCGAGCCGCACCACGGTGTCGCCGCCCAGCGCGATGCTGTTGTGGCGCTTGCCCTGGTAGACGGTGCCGTTCTTGCTGCCCAGGTCGCGCAGCAGCAGGTGGCCGTGCTCGTCCGCTTCGACGATGGCGTGGCTGGCGGCGCTGTGGGCGTCGTCGAGGATGATGTCGTTGTCGTAGCTGCGGCCCAAACGGATCGGCAGCGCGGCGACCTTGTGCCGGTGCAGCACGTCGCCGTTGCGGGCGAGGATTTCCACGAAGTAGGGGGCGGTCATTGCGCAGCTCCCTTGGCCGGCTTGGCGGCGATGGTTTTTTTCGGCGCCGACTTGGGCGCCAGTGCCAGCGACTCGAGGAACACGCGCGTCAGCCGCATGCCGTTGTCATACGAGACGCCGCGCGCGTCGAGCCGGCTTTGCAGGCTCATCAGCCCCTGGTCGGTGGTGGCGGTCAGCAGCGCGAAGTCGTACAGCCCGGCGAACTTGCGGTAGGCGCGCACGCACAGCACCGCGCGCAGCGGCAGGTCCTTGTGCTTGACGAAGTCCTCGGTGCAGTTGGGACCGGTCAGGCGCGCGTCCTTGTTGTTGCCGAAGTGCTCGTTCTTGAACGAGGCGCTGGCCAGTTGCGCGAAGCGCAACTTGTCGAGCCCGGCGCCGCGCAGGAACTGGTGGCGGATGCTGAGCTGCCCCGTCTGCAAGGAGCCGCTGACGAAGATCGCCGATTCCATCGCGCAGCTGGCGTCGTCCACCGTGAACGGCTTGTCGGCCTTGACGTTGGAGCGGCCCCAGCAGCGCATCTGCTCGGACTCGCGCACCGGCACCAGGTAGGGGCCCATCGGCTTCAGGCTCAGCGGGCTGGACAGCAGCTGGTCGACCATCGCCTTCTGGTGCGTCAGCAGCTGGCTGGCGACCACGGCGGTGAAGTCGGCCGGCGCCTTCTTTTGATCCTCGACCCGCTTGAGCAAGTCCTGGGCGAAGCGGGCCGGCACCAGGAAGCTGACCAGCTCGCCGTCGAGGCGCTTGGAGACGTTGACCCCGGCCACCGCGCCGTCGACCGCCACGCTGGGGCCGCCGCTCATGCCGGAGTTGATCGGGCCGGTGAACATCAGCTGGTCGTAGAAACTGCGCGCGATCACGCCGTTGTAGGCGCCTTCGGAAATGGCGAAGCCCAGGTCGAGCGGATTGCCCATCGAGTACAGGTACTGGCCCTGGGTCAGCCGCGCCAGCTGTTCGGGCATCTTGAAGAAGCCGGTGCCGTTGCGGTTGACGCGCAGCACCGCCAGGTCGTGCAGCACGTCGACGGCCAGCAGTTCGACATTGCCGCGCTGGCCGCCGGTGTCGACCCATTCGCCGACGTAGGTGTCGGGATCGAGCGCGAACTGCGACACCACGTGGTAGTTGGTCACCACCAGGTTGCTGGTGCCGATCAGGAAGCCGGAGCCGACCGACGATTGCGTGCGGCCGCTCTTGAGCAGCGAGCGCACTTGCAGGATATCGTTCTTGGCCGAGGCGTACAGGTGCTGGGCGGCGCTGGACGGCGGCGGCAGCGCGGCGGTGTCGGCGGCAGCGGATGGATCGCCGGACTGCGCGCCGGGCTGGCCCGCGGCGGCGGGCGCGGCCGGGGCCGCCGGCGCGGCGGGCGGGGAGGCGGCGGGCTTGCCGGCTGGTGCGGCCGAGGACGCCAGCGCGCCGGCGCAGGCGAAGGTTAAAGCGAGGGTACTGGCTAACGCGGTAACTTTCATGCAATCCTTAAAACGTTTAAAGCGCGCCATCCTCCACCGGGGCGGGCGTCAGCGGCGTCATCATGTGGCCCAGCTTGGCGGCCTTGGTGTTCAGATAATGCTGATTGAAGGCATTGCGGTTGACCAGCAGCGGAACGCGCTCGGCCACCTCGATGCCCAGTTTGGTCATGGCATCGATCTTACGCGGATTATTGGTCATCAGGCGCAGGCTTTTTACGCCGAACTGGGCCAGCATCGGCTGCACCAGGCCGTAGGTGCGCTGATCAGGCTTGAAACCGAGCTGTTCGTTGGCCTGCACCGTGTCGGCGCCGGCTTCCTGCAGGCGGTAGGCGCGGATCTTGTTGATCAGGCCGATGCCGCGGCCTTCCTGGCGCAGGTACAGCAGCACGCCGCGGCCTTCGGCGGCGATCTTCTTGAGCGCGCCTTCGAGCTGGGCGCCGCAGTCGCAACGTTGCGAGAACAGCACGTCGCCGGTCAGGCATTCGGAATGCACCCGCGCCAGCACCGGCGCGCCGTCGCCGATCTCGCCGAGCACCATCGCCAGGTGTTCCTTGCCGGTGGCTTTCTCGACGAAGGCGTGCAGCGTGAACTGGGCCCACGGGGTCGGCAGCGCGCAGGAAGTCATGTAATCCAGTTCGTCTGGTGCCGGGGTTTCTGCGCTCTGCGACATAGCTATGCTCTTCTCAATATTCGTTTCAATGTAAAAAAGGCGCGCCGGGCTGTTCGAACAGACCCGGCGCGCCCTTCATGATACCAAAACTGGCGGAAATTTATTTCCCGCCGCCCTATGCCCTTGGGCAGGCAACTTATTGCGGCAAATCGAACAGCAGGATTTCAGCCGCTTTGGCCTGCTCCAGCGTCACCAGCGTTTCGTCGCTGATTTTCAGCGCGTCGCCGCCTTTGAGGGCGGTGCCGTTGATCGTCACCTCGCCGCGGATCACGTGGGCATAAGCGATGCGGCCGGCGGCCAGTTCATGCTTCAGGCTGTCGCCCGAGGTCATGATGGTGGCGTAGATCGCCGCATCCTGATGCACCAGCACCGAACCTTCGCGGCCGTCTTTCGACGCGATCAGGCGCAGCTGGCCCAGTTTGCTTTCCGGCGCGAAGTTCTTTTCCTCGTAGCTCGGAGGAATGCCCATCTCGCTCGGCTGGATCCAGATCTGCAGGAAATGCACCTGCTCGCTGCGGGAGCCGTTGTACTCGCTGTGACGCACGCCGGTGCCGGCGCTCATGCGCTGCACGTCGCCGTAGTGCAGCACCGAGCCGGTGCCCATGCTGTCCTTGTGCTCCAGCGCGCCGCTGAGCACGTAGGAAATGATCTCCATGTCGCGGTGACCGTGGGTGCCGAAGCCCTGGCCGCCTTCCACCTTGTCTTCGTTGATGACCAGCAGCGGACCGAAGCCGACGTGCTCGGGATCATGGTAATGGCCGAAGGAGAAGCTGTGCTGGGAGTTCAGCCAACCGTGGTTGGCTTTGCCGCGCGATTCGCTTTTACGTACTTGCAACATGGTAGAGCTCCGTTTCCTATTAGTTAATGTGCGATAATTTTGAAAGTTGCTTCGCTATCGCCGCATCCATGAATCACATTGTAGACCCCTGATTCGGAATAAAAAAACGGAAAATTTACCTCTTTACTATCGAAGAAATCGAATGCTCAGACTCAGCCTCGAAGCCTTGCAAATCGTCGACGCCATCGATCGCCGCGGCTCCTTCTCCGCCGCCGGCAAGGAATTGCACCGTGTGCCGTCGACCATTTCCTATACCGTCAGCAAGCTGGAGGACGACCTCGGCGTCCAGGTGTTCGAGCGCAACGGGCCGCGCGTCGAGCTGACGCCGGCCGGCGTCGAACTGCTGAAGGAGGGACGCTACCTGCTCAAAGCGGCGCAGGACCTGGAGCACCGCGTGCGCCGCGTCGCCTCCGGCTGGGAAACCGAGCTGTCGGTGGGCATGGATTCGATGTTTTCGCCGTGCTTCCTGCGCGACGACGTGACCGCCTTCTACGAAGTGGCGCAGCAGACCCGGCTGCGCATCGTCCAGGAGGCGCTGTCCGGCGCCTGGGAAGCCTTGCTCGACCGCCGCGCCGACCTGCTGGTGGGCGTGGCCGGCGACGGCCCGGCGGGCGGCGGCTATGTGTCGCAGCCGATCGGCAAGATCCATTTCGTGTTCGCGGTGGCGCCGTCGCACCCGCTGGCGGCCGTCGAAGGCCCGCTGGACCGGGTCGCGCTGCAGCGCTACCGCGCCATCAGCGTGGCCGATTCCGCCCGGCAGATGGCGCCGCGCACCGTCGGCCTGCTGCTGGGCCAGGATGCGCTGACGGTGCCGGACATGAAGACCAAGTTCCAGTACCAGCTCGCCGGCATGGGCTTCGGCTTCCTGCCCGAGCCGTGCGCGCGCGCCGCCATCGCCGCCGGCCTGTTGGTGGAAAAGCAGGTGGAGGAGCCGAAACCGGCCGAAACCTTCCACCTGGCCTGGCGCAGCGGCGAAAACGGCGCCGCGCTGAACTGGTGGATGGCGCGCATGCGCCAACCCGGCGTGTTCGAGCGGTTGGTGCAACATTTGCCGCATCACACGCTCCCGGTTTGATCTGAACGACGGCCCCGGCGCTACAATGTTGACAGTGGCCAATAATTTCGGAGTACCATAGCAGGATAACCCACAGTTTTTTCTGGATCCCCTCCATGACCGCGTTGACCGCCATGCCGCCCGTGTTTTTGCATCCTCTGGCCGACCGCAACGGCAATCCCGCGGCTTTGCTGTTCGACGCCGACAGCCTGCAGCAAACCGGCGTGCTGGACCTGCCGGCCGTGGTGCTGCAGGAGCTGGCCGGCGGCAGCATGAACTGCTTCTACCGCGCCAGCCAGCCCGACGAGATCCACAGCGTGCTCGACGCCGCCGGCTGGAAGCCGCTGGCCGCCGACAAGATCCACCGCGCCGACGATACCTTCAGCAAGGACTTGCCGCCGGCGGTGGCCTGGGTCGAGGGCAACTGGTTCCTGGCGCCGCCGCCCAAGGCGGTGGGCAACCAGGCCGCCTCGCGCGCGCTGGCGCTGCAGCTGGTGCAACTGGTCTCGGCCGACGCCGACACCCACGAAATCGAAGCGCTGCTGCGCCAGGATCCGACGCTGTCCTACCACCTGCTACGCCTGGTCAACTCGCTGGGCATGGGCACCGGCCGCCGCGTCACCAGCTTCTCGCAGGCGATCCTGATCCTGGGCCGCTCGCAGCTGCGGCGCTGGCTCAACCTGATGCTGTTCTCGTCGCGCCAGGGCGACCAGCGTTCGGCCATGCTGCTGGCGCGGGTGGCGGTGCGGGCGCGCTCGATGGAGCTGCTGTCCAAGATCAGCGGCGAGGACAAGCCGCACCAGGAGCAAGCCTTCATGGTCGGCATGTTCTCGCTGCTGGGCGTGCTGTTCGGCATGACGCTCGACGAAGTGCTCAAGCCGCTGACCGTCAGCGACGCCGTGCAGCAGGCGCTGCTGGCGCGCGCAGGCGAGCTGGGCGCGCTGCTGAGCCTGGTGGAATCCGCCGAGCGCGACGATTACCCGGCGCTGACCGCCGGCCTGCAATCGCTGCAGATCGACAACGACCATTTCAACCGCATCGTCGCCGACGCCTACCTGTGGATGCAGAGCGTCACGTCGGGCAAAGCGGGCAACTCCCATGCTTGACGCGATCGAGCGCTGCCTCGCGCTGAGCCGGCAAGCCCGCACCGAGCAGGGCGAGCCGCTGGCGCGCACGCTGGCCGAGCTCGAGGCGGCGCTGGCCGAGGCGCGCGGCTATGTCCGCGCCGTGCCGCCGCCGGCCGCCATGGCCCCGGCGCTGGACGCCACGCTGGAGCTGGACCTGACCGGCTACCTGACCGCCTGGAGCCCCGGCGCGCAGCAGATGTTCGGCTACGCGGCCGAGGAGGCGCTGGGCCAGCACGTGCTGTTCCTGTACGCCGAGGACGACGACGACGGCAACATCGCCGAGCTGTTCTTCGAGCACAGCCCCGGCGCATCGGCCGCGCGCACCGAGGTGCGGCGGCGCAAGAAGAACGGCGAGATCATCTGGGTCCACCTCGACATCGTGCTGCGCCAGGACGGCGGCGGCGAGCCCGAAGGCATGCTGGTCAAGCTGTCGCAGGCGAACCAGGACTTGTCGGCGCTGGACAAGGTCAACCTGCACGCCCGCATCATCGAAGACAGCGAGCAGGGCATCCTGATCACCGACGCCCACGAGCGCATCGTCTCGATCAATTCCTCGTTCACGCGCATCACCGGCTACACGCCGGCCGAGTCGATCGGCAAGACCCCCGACCTGCTGCGCTCCGGCGTGCACGACGCCGAGTTCCGCGCCAAGGTGCGCAGTGCGATGAAGGGCGGCGGATCGTGGCGCGGCGAGATCGTCGGCAAGCGCAAGAACGGCGAGCTGTTCCCGCAATCGGTGACCATCAGCGCGGTGCGCGACGAGCAGGGCAAGATCAGCCACACGTTCTCGCTGTTTTCCGACATCAGCGTGCACAAGGACGCCGAGGCGCGCATGCAGCGCATGGCCAACTACGATCCGCTGACCGGCCTGCCCAACCTGTGCCTGCTGACCCAGCTGATGGGCCAGGCGCTGACCGAGACCAAGCGCTCGCAGGAGCACGGCGCGCTGCTGGTGGTGGAGATCACCCGCGTCGGCGCCATCAGCGACACGCTCGGTCATGAGATCGGCAACGAGCTGCTGTGCGAGATCGGCCGCCTGTTCCGCCTGTCGCTGCGCGAGGGCGACGTGCTGGCGCGGCTCGACGGCCACAAGTTCGCCATCGCGCTGCTGCACATCGAAAAGCGCGAGCACGCCGGCATCGTCGCCAAGAAGTTGCTGGCGGCGCTGGCGCAGCCGATCGCGCTGGCCGCGCACAGCCTGCAGGTCGGCGCCCACATCGGCATCACCGTCTACAACGAGGACGGCGCCGACGTGCCGACCCTGATCCGCTACGCCGACGTGGCGATGGCCAAGGCGGCGCAGAACATCGAGTCGAATTTCCTGTTCTATAGCGAGGAGATGAACCAGCGCGCCAAGGAACACCTGCGCATCGAAAGCGAGCTGCGCCAGGCGCTGCAGAACAACGAGCTGATGCTGTACTACCAGCCGAAAGTGAGCCTGCGCAGCGGCCGCATCGTCGGCGCCGAGGCGCTGCTGCGCTGGCGCCATCCGGTGCGCGGGCTGGTGTCGCCGGGCGTGTTCATCCCGGTCGCCGAGGAAACCGGGCTGATCCTCGACCTCGGCGAGTGGGTGCTGGAGGAGGCCTGCCGCCAGGTGCGCGCCTGGCGCGACGCCAACCTGATCATGCCGCCGATCGCCGTCAACCTGTCGGCGCGCCAGTTCGACGCCGGCCTGCCCAAGCGCATCGCGACCGTGCTGGAGCGCTACGGCGTGCAGCCGGACCAGATCAACCTGGAGATCACCGAAAGCCTGCTGGTACGCGGCACCGACGGCGTGATCGCCATCATGAACCAGCTGGTGGCGATGGGCATGGCGCTGGCGCTGGACGACTTTGGCACTGGCTACTCCAGCCTGGCCTACCTGAAGAAGTTCCCGATCAGCACCCTCAAGATCGACCGTTCCTTCGTCATCGGCCTGCCGTATGAAGAAAACGATTGCGCCATCGCCCGCGCCATCGTCACCATGGCGCAGCAGCTGCGCCAGGAGATTGTCGCCGAGGGCGTGGAGACGGCCGAGCAGATGGCCTTCCTGCGCGAGCTGGGCTGCGACCAGCTGCAGGGTTATCTGTTCAGCCAGCCGGTGCCGGCGGCCGAATTCGCCACCATGCTGCGCGAGGGCAAACGCCTCGCCTTCAGCCGTTAGGCAGAGGACACCGCAACTCCATCGGGGTGGCTCCCCGATTGCACGCGTGCTACCGTTGGAATGCCATTTCAGGCGATATCCGACCAGGAGGACGACGTGTCGATCACCACATTCGCTGCCCGCATTGCGGCAGTTTTTCTCGCCGGCGCGCTGGCGCTTTCCACCGCCCAGGCCGGCGTGCCCGCCTATCCCCAAAGCTTCAAGACCATGGCCGTGGCCACCGCCGACGGCACGATCCACGTGCGCGTCGGCGGCTCCGGCCCGGCCGTGCTGCTGATCCACGGCTTCGGCGACACCGGCGACATGTGGGCACCGCTGGCCGCCGCGCTGGCCGTCGAGCACACCGTGGTCGCGCCCGACCTGCGCGGCATGGGCCTGTCCTCGCGCCCGGCCGGCGGCTACGACAAGCGCACCCAAGCCGCCGACATGCGCGCCGTGCTCGAAAAGCTCGGCATCGACCATGCCGACGTGGTCGGCCACGACATCGGCACCATGGTGGCCTACGCCTATGCCGCCCGCTATCCCGACAAGACCGACCGCCTGATCGTGATGGACGCGCCGGTGCCGGGCGTGCCGCCGTGGGAACAGATCGTGCGCAGCCCGCAGCTGTGGCACTTCTCCTTCGGCGGCCCGGACGCCGAACGACTGGTGGCCGGGCGCGAGCGTATCTACCTGGACCGTTTCTGGAACGAGTTCGCCGGCACGCCGTCCAAGGTGGATGAGGAAACGCGGCGCCACTACGCCAGGCTGTACGCGCAAAAAGGCGCGATGCACGCCGCCTTCGCGCAATTCCTGGCCATCCCCAAGGATGCTGAGGACAACCTCAAATCGATACAGACCAAGCTGACCATGCCGGTGCTTGCCGTCGGCGGCGCCAAGTCCTTCGGCGCCAACGAGGCCATCGTCATGCGCAACGCCGCCGTCAACGTGACGGAACTGGTGGTGCCGGACGCCGGCCACTGGCTGATGGAAGAACAAACCGAAGCGACCGTGGCCGCGATCAAGGCCTTCCTCAAACGCGACAAATAAGGAGATGCAGATGAAATTGTTTATATTGTTTGCCGCCACCGCAGCGGCTTTTGCCACGGCCCCCGCCCATGCCGCGCCGGCCATCCAGTCGGCCACCAAGCTGACCTTTGGCGACGCCAACACCTTGTTCGTGGCCGACTGGAAGGGCGCGCGCATCTTCGCGCTGCCGGTGGCCGCGCCGGCCAAGGCGGCCGGCAAGCCGTTCAACCTGAAAGACGTGCAGGCGCCGATCGCCAGGGCGCTGGGCGTGGCGCCGACGGCGCTGCGCTTCGAGGATCTGGCGGTGCAGCCGGGCAGCGAGCTGGCCTTCGTCGCGCTGTCCGTGACTGGCGCCAAGGGCAAGTCGACCCCGGCCGTCGTCAGCGTCGATGCCGCCGGCAAGGTGGCTCGCGTCGATCTGGGCAAGGCCGCCAGCTCTGCCGTCATCACCGACGCGCCGCCGGCCGACCTCAACTTCTGGCGCGACGTGCCGGAGCAGACGCTGACCGTGACCGACATGCGCTACTACCAGAACAAGCTGTACGTGGCCGGCCTGTCGAACCGCAGCTTCGCCTCGACCTTGCGGGTGTACGACTACCCGTTCAGCGGCAAGGCGCAGGCCACCACGATCGAGATGTACCACCCGGTGCACAACCAGGTCGAGACGCGCGCGCCGATCCGCAGCATGACGGTGATGACCATCGCCGGCGAGCCGTCGCTGGTGGCTGCCTATACCTGCACGCCGCTGGTGGTCATTCCGCTCAAGGATTTGAAGGATGGCGCGCACATCGCCGCCAAGACCGTCGGCGAGCTGGGCTGGGGCAGCGCGCCGAACGGGCTGGTCAGCTTCAAGCAGGGCGGCGCGGAATACGCGCTGCTGGTCAACTCCAGCCGCTCGGCCGATCTGCTGACCGCGGACGCGCTCGGCGCCGGCGCCGCCGCGCCCGGCCTCGACAAGCCGATCGAAGTCCCGCTCAAGCCTTACTCGGGCGTGAAGGGGATCATGGTGCCGATGTCGGCCGCGATGCGGGTCGACAATCTCAACCCGGAGCTGCTGCTGGCGCTGCGGCGCGACGATGCCAGCGGGCAGATGCAGCTGGTGTCGATGCTCAAGGGCGCCTACCTGCGCCTGAGCGACTTCGTCAACGAGTACGACTTCGCCGACTACCGCTACCCGGACGGCGACAAGTTCCGCGACTTCCACAAGGCTTCCCGTGCGCTGGAAGGCTATCCTGAACTGGCGCGCTAGGGCGCTGCTGGCGGCATTGCTGTCGCCGGCGGCGTTTGCCGCCCCGCATGTCACCCCCTCCGGCGCCGAGGTGCCGGAGAATTTGCTGCGCATCGTGCTGCATCTGGATGCGCCGCTGTCCGCGCCCTTGGACATGCATCATGTCCTCCTGCTCGACAGCAGCGGCGCGACCATCCCCGACGCCTTCCTCGACCTGCCGCTGCCCGGCCGCGGTGGCCGCGAGCTGACGCTGCTGTTGCATCCGGGCCGCATCAAGAGCGGCGTCGGCCCCAATGTCGCGCTGGGGCCGGCGCTGCGCGCGGGGCAGGGCGTGCTGCTGCGCATCGACGATCCGCAACTGGGCCGGCCGCTGGAAAAGCGCTGGCAAGTGCAGCCCGCCTTGCGGCAGCGCATCGCGCCGGAGGCGTGGACTTGGCATGCCGTCCAACGCGGCGGCCGGACGACATTGCGCATCGCCTTCCCCCAGGCGCTGGACAGCGGCGCCGCGCCAATGTTGGCGCTGCAAGGCCCGGACGGGCGGCGGGTGGAAGGCGCGGCGCGGCTGGCGTCCGGCGAGCGCGGATGGCAGTTCACGCCGGCGCGGCCCTGGCGCCAGGGCAAATACCTGCTGCGGGTGCATCCGGCCCTGGAAGATCCGCAGGGCAACCGCCTTTGCTCGGCCTTCGAACAGGCCGGGCAAAGTGCCCAACAGTGCGGCGAGGAGGGGCGGAGAGAGTTTATTATTCATTAATGGTTTGCCCTCACCCCCACGGAAGAGGTATCGTGTACCCGGCGCCACGCTGGCACAATCATCCGGTAACGCCGCAACTGCGGCCCTTTTGGAGACTGACATGCAAAAACGTACTTTCCTCGCTGGCAGCGCGGTCGCGCTGACGCTGGCAGCCCTGACGCTGACCGGTTGCACCACCACCACCGGCGCAGCCAAGGCGGACAGCGCCGCCGTGCGCACCGAGATCGAGCAGGGTTCCCACGAGACGCTGGAGCGGCTGTACCGCGAAGTCAAAGGCTCGCGCGAGCTGGTGCGCAAGGCCAACGGCGTGCTGGTGTTCCCGCGGGTGATCGCGGCCGGGCTGGTGGTCGGCGGCGAGTACGGCAAGGGCGTGCTGCGCACCGGCGGCGACACGGTCAGTTACTACAGCGTGGCCTCGGTATCGGTCGGCCTGCAGGCCGGCGCGCAGTCCAAGGCGGTGGTGATCCTGTTCATGACCCGCGAAGCGCTGGATAAATTCCGCAACAGCAAAGGCTGGACGGCGGGCGTGGACGGCTCGGTGGCGCTGCTCAAAGTCGGCGCCAACGGCGAGATCGATACCACCACCGCCAACAATCCGGTGCAGGCGCTGGTGCTGACCAACGCCGGCCTGATGGCCAACCTGAACCTTGAAGGCACCAAGATCTCCAAGCTGGACCTGTAATGCCGGCGGCGCGGCGTCGAAAAAGACTTTGCCGCCGCGCCGCTTGCGGCTACCCTTACGGTCATCGCAGACTATGAGGACTTTCCATGAGCCGCAACATCCTGGACGCAGCACACATCCATCCCGCCGCGCTGGCGCAGATCAACGCCAACCACCGTGAGCTGGTGGCCGAAGTGCAGGCCGCCGTCGCCGCGCACAATGTGGTCGTGGTCGGCATGGGGCTCAATCCTTTCCCGGCCAAGGCGCGCAAGATTCTCGACGGCCTCGGCACGCCTTACCACTACCTGAACTACGGCAATTACTTCTCGCAATGGCGTCCGCGCCTGGCGCTGAAGCTGTGGAGCGGCTGGTCCACCTTCCCGATGATCTTCGTGAAGGGCACGCTGATCGGCGGCGCCAACGACCTGCAAAAGCTGGTCGACTCGGGCGAATTCGCGCGCATGGCTGGCTGATGCTGCTGCCGCTGCGCCTCAATCCCGGCGACGACCTGCGCGCTTCGGTGGTCGCGGCCCTGGCCGCGAGCGGACACGGCGCCGGTTTCGTGCTGCAGGGCATCGGCAGCCTGAGCGTGGCGCAGTTGCGCTATTCCGGCGTGCCACAGCCGGCCGAGCTGCACGGCGATCTGGAAATCCTCACGCTGGCCGGCTCGGTCTCGCCGGATGGCGCGCACCTGCATATGTCGGTGTCGGACGCCGAGGGGCGGGTGCTGGGCGGCCATGTCGGCGCCGGCTGCATCGTCCGCACCACGGCGGAATTGCTGCTGGCGCTGCTGCCCGGCCAGCGCTTCAGCCGCGAGCATGATCCCCAGACCGGTTACGCGGAGTTAAAAATAAGCTAGTCCGGCTCGACTTCGTCGTTGAGCTTGTCGGTCAGCGCCTTCAGCGGTGGCGGCGCGGCATCGAGGTGATAGCGCACGCTGTGGGCTTGCTGGCCCTGATCCACTTCCAGGTCGTATTGAAAATCCCACGACTTCGGCGCGTCCTTGACCAGCTTGTCCGGCAGAGCAAAGAAATCGCAGGCCTGCACCATCTGCTCCAGCTCGCTGGCCCGGTCCTGCGGCAGTTGCGCCAGGTCGACGGTGCGCGTCTGCGCGCCGGCCGGCCCGGTGAAGCCGCCGCTGCAGCGTAAGATCATCCGCATGCCATTCTCCTTTTCACGCGACGCCGACCACTTTCCACGCCGCCTTCACGGCGTGCTGCTCGGGCGAGTCGTCGCCGTATAAAAGCACCGCCGATTGCGCGGTGGCCTTGGCCATGTCGGCGAAGGTCGCGTTCGGCGTCAGCAGCGACAGCGCCTTGTACCAGATCGGTCCCGCCTTGTCCCATGCATTGCCCCTGAGCGCGATCGCCGCCGCGTAGAACGCATGGTTGGGGATGCCGGAGTTGGTGTGCACGTCGCCGTCCTCCACGTATCCTGCCATGGTTTTCGGTTGGTCGTCGCCCGACCAGGTGACGTCCTTGTTGCCCGGATCGGCCATCGAGCGCAGCGCCTTGCCGACGGCGGGCGCCATGATGCCGGCGCCGATCAGCCAGTCGGCCTGCTCGACGTTCTGCTTCAGCGTCCACTGCTTGACGATGCTGCCGAATACGTCCGAGATCGATTCGTTGAGCGCGCCGCTCTGGTCTTCGTAGACCAGGCCGCCCGGTACGGCGTTCTGCGTCACGCCGTGGGTCAGCTCGTGGGCGATGACGTCGATGGCGCCGGTGAAGCCAAGGAACAGCTTGCCGTCGCCGTCGCCATAGACCATCTGCTGGCCGTTCCAGAAGGCGTTGTTGAAGCGGGTCTGGTAGTGGACGGTGGAGTCGAGGCGCATGCCCTTGCCGTCGATGGAGTCGCGCTTGAGCACGTCGCGGAAGAAATCGTAGGTGGCGCCGGCGCCGTCGTAGGCCTGGTTGACGGCGGTGTCCTTGGACTTGTCGCTCGCTTCCTCGCGCACCAGCTTGCCGGGCAGGGTGGATTTGTTGCGCGCGTCGTAGACGCTGCGCCGCTTGCCGCCGGCGGCCAAGCCTTGCACCGTGGCCGGCGCCACCGAGCGCTGGCCGCGCAGGTGGGCCGAGATTTCGGCCTGGTCGAGCAGGCAGTGGCGCTCGGCCTCGGTGGGTGCTGCGTCGGCCAGTTGGCGCAACATCTTCGACGAGATAATGAAGCAGGTGCAGCTATGCGGATGGGCCATGACGCGAACTCCTAACGAAATGCAATAGTGTCTTTATACACGTATTTCATTGCGTCGATGTCACGATTGCCGCCGGTTAATCCTTAGTGGATCGAGCAGGGCGCGCAGGTCGTTGTGGTCGAGTTCATACATCAGGGCGATCAGGCCGCCGAGTTCGCCGGACGGGAAGCCTTCGCGGGCGAACCAGCCGAGGTAGTGTCCGGGCAGGTCGGCGATCTTGCGGCCCTTGTATTTACCGTAGGGCATTTCGCGGGTCAGCAGCAAGGCCAGCTTTTCGGAATTCATGACAGCGTTTATTCGGGCTGCGGCTTTCTGCCCGACACCACGCCAACCACGGTGAAGACGATCCAGACGGCGTAATACGGCAGCCAGTGGCCGAGCGGGTGGTGGCCGAAGGCGCCGGTCAGCAGGCCGGCCGCCAGTTCGGTCATGAAAGTCGCGATCAGTCCGACGACGCCGATGGCGAGAAATGCATTGATGTTCACAAGGTCTTTCGTAGTCAGGAGTCACCCATGGTGTCAGACCCATGGTGTCAGTGCCGACATTCGGACATGACGGAACTTCGGCGAATTTGAAAAGTTCCACAATGTCCGAATGTCGGCACTGACACCAAAGGTTGTAGCCATTGTAGCTGAGGGTAGTGCCAACAGGAAATCAGTATTGGGGGCATGTGTGGTATTGTGTTCCCACGGTCATCGTTTACCGTCATCGCCGCCCGCCATGTTGACGACTTGGAAAAATGAGTATTTCCATGCGTTTAAACAATCCCAATCAGAATCACCTGCTCGCCGCCCTGCTCGACACCGAGTTCGACCGTATCTCGCCGCACCTGGAACCGCAAATGATGCGGCTGGGCGACGTGCTGTACGAATCCGGCGGCAAGCTCAATTACGTGTATTTCCCCACCTCGGCCATCGTCTCGCTGCACTATGTGCTGGAGAACGGCGCTTCGTCGGAAATCGCCGGCGTCGGCAACGAGGGCATCCTCGGCATCTCGCTGTTCATGGGCGGCGACACCACGCCCAGCCGCGCGGTGGTGCAGACCAGCGGCCACGGCTATCGCCTCAAGTCGCACATCCTGATGGAAGAATTCAACCGCGCCGGCCCCGTCATGCGGCTGCTGCTGCGCTACACCCAGGCGCTGCTGACCCAGATGTCGCAGACGGCGGTGTGCAACCGCCATCACACCGTCGAGCAGCAACTGTGCCGCTGGCTGCTGCTGACCCTGGACCGCCTCGACGGCAGCGAGCTGATCATGACCCAGGAGCTGATCGCCAACATGCTCGGCGTGCGGCGCGAGGGCGTAACCGTCGCCGCCGGCAACCTGCAGAAGTACGGCTACATCAGCTGCCGCCGCGGCCATATCTCCGTGCTCGACCGGGCCGGATTGGAAAGCACGACGTGCGAATGCTACGACGTCGTCAAGAAAGAATTTGCGCGCCTGATGTCCGATGTCCGGCAGCGCCAGGGATGACCATGAACCAACCAAACAATGAAGCCTTGCTCAAGGCCGGTGCGCTGCAGCTGGCGATCCACAACAGCGCCAACTTCTCCAGCATCGCCACCGACGCCCAGGGCGTGATCCAGATCTTCAACGTCGGCTCCGAGCGCATGCTGGGCTATAGCGCGGCCGACGTGGTCAATCAGGTCTCGCCGGCCGGCATCTCCGACGCGCAGGAAGTGATCATGCGCGCCGAAGCGCTGAGCCTGGAGTTCGGCACCACCATCAAGCCCGGCTTCGACGCCCTGGTGTTCAAGGCCATGCGCGGCATCGAGGATATTTATGAGCTGAACTATATCCGCAAGGATGGCAGCCGTTTTCCCGCCCTGGTCTCGGTCAGCGCGCTGCGCGACGGCGACGACAAGATCATCGGCTATCTGCTGATGGGCACCGACAACACCGCGCGCAAGCGGGTCGAGGCGGAACAGGCGCAGCTCGACCTGCTGTTGCGCGAGCAAAAGCACGCGCTGCAGGAAACCAACCTGGAGCTCGAGACGGCCCGCGCCACCGCCGACAAGGCCAACCGCGCCAAGTCCGAATTCCTGTCGAGCATGAGCCACGAGCTGCGCACGCCGCTCAACGCGGTGCTGGGCTTCGCCCAGCTGCTGGCGTCGGACAAGCCGCCGCCGAGCGTGTCGCAGCAGCGCTCGCTCGACCAGATCCTCAAGGGCGGCTGGTATCTGCTGCAGCTGATTAACGAGATCCTCGACCTGGCCATGATCGAATCAGGCAAGGTGACGATGTCGCAGGAATCGATGGGCCTGTCCGATGTGTTCAAGGATTGCCAGGCGATGATGGAACCGCAGGCGAAAA
>Ga0247742_10000790_pt1 | contig 24111 bp, 18 predicted proteins | sample UWRJL208509C2_FD_180944 | JGI IMG/M metagenome (GOLD analysis project Ga0247742, IMG submission 180944) | Plant litter microbial communities from Arlington Agricultural Research Station in Wisconsin, United States - UWRJ-L208-509C-2 | ecosystem: Environmental > Terrestrial > Plant litter >... | reverse complement strand
GTCCTCGACCACATCTACCGGCTGGGGCGCGGGCCGACGGAATGGGCGACGCTGTTCTGTTTCGGTCTGGCGTACGGGACCGCCGTGGCACGCACGGGCTCGCTATGGCTGGCCGTCGGCATGCACTGGGGCTGGAACCTGGCCAACGTGCTGATCGGGGACATCCTGCCGCACGACATACTGTCGGCCACCTGGGCACCGTTCCTCTCGGCCGCTGCGCACCTGATCATGATGGGCGTGCTGTTCGCGATTCCCACCCAGTTCGAGCGCGATGGCCTTGACGCGGATCTGGCCTGAGGCGTGGCCTCAGAAGTGGTAGACGAAGGCCAGGGTCTCGGTCACTTGGCGGGTCGAACCGAAGCGACGAACCAGCGGGCTTGAGCCGGCATCGCCATAGAGTTTTCCGTAGGTCACGGCCAGCGCGACACCGGTCTGCCGCGAGGTGGGGATGAACGCGTCGTACTCGATATCCGCGGACTCGCCGCCGGCGCCCGGACGCCATGCAGGCGTGCCGAGAGTGTCGGCTTCGCTGGGCGTGATGCCGAAGAAGCGGCGCATCGCCGGGCCGTTCATACCTTGCACCTGCCATTCGAGCGAATGCTGGATGTACCAGACATCGGGCAGCTGGTAGTCGGCGTAAAGCGCCGCGTAGGCGCCAGCGCCGTCGGTGTCGTGCGCGACGTGGCTGCCTACGCTGAATTTCTTCGTGAATGCGTATTCGAGGTAGCCTCCACCCTGGAAGCGCGGTGAGAGCGAGGCGACCTTGCCGCCCAGTGAACCCAGGGCGTCGCGCGTGCGACCCCAGAGCCAGCTGCCGTAAATGCCGCCATGCCATTGGGCGCCGCGGATGAGATCGATCTTGAGTCCGTCCGAGGTGGAGAGTTCGCCTACGCCGGGAATCTCGATGTCGACATAGGGGATGGCCTGGTTGCGGCGATCCTTCGAGCCCTGCCACGCGGGCAGGCGCTGCGCACCGGCGCCGAAGGCATACGTCGGCGCATCATCGTCTTCGGCATGGACGGCCGCGCAGGCCACGAGCAGGGACAGGGCGGCGAAACACGAACGTCGCATGCGAATAGCCGGGGTGGGGATGCCCAAAGGATGCCATAAGCTGGCTTAGCTCACCCTTTCATCACGGGGAAAGGGGTTGGAAAGGGAGGCCACGTAGCCTGCGCAGCATCCTGAAAAACGGCTGCTTACGTTGTGCTGAGCTCACCTGGCTGGAACATCCTCTGCGACTTTGACGGCACGATCGCCGTCGAGGACGTCATCGACTCATTGCTGGACCGCTTCGGCCGCCCGGGCTGGGAGATCCTCGAGCGCGACTGGCGTGCGGGTGTGATCGGTTCGGCCGTGTGCATGGCCGGCCAGGTCGCCCTCCTCGACATGAGCCGCCCCGAACTGGATCGTCATCTCGACGGCCTGCATATCGACCACGGCTTCGCCGCCTTCGTGAAGACGACGATCGACTACGGCATCCCCATGGAGATCGTCAGCGACGGTCTCGACCAGGCGATCCACGCCATCCTCGCCAGCCACGGCATCGACAGCCTTCCCACCGTGGCCAATCATTTGAACCAGGTTGACGCGCGCTCGTGGAATCTCACCTCGCCTTACAGCGTGGCCGGTTGCCGGAGCGGTACCTGCAAGTGTGCACGGGTCGACGTGGCCAAGGCGCGTGGTGGCAAGACGCTGCTTATCGGCGACGGCGCTTCCGACTTCTGCGCCGCCGATCGCGTGGATTTCGTCTTCGCAAAGAACCGCCTGATCGAGCACTGCCGCGCCGCCGGCATTCCCTACGTGCCGATCGCCAGCTTCGACGAAGCGATCGAACTGCTTCCCTCCCTGATCGACGGCACCCTGCTGCCGCAGACCGTAATGCCCATTACCGCGACGAACGTCCAGGAAATTTCCGCATGACCATCCTCACCATGACCCCGCAGGTCGTCATTGACGACGCGACCCTGCTCGCCGACGAGGCGAAGTACTGTTCCTTCGGCGACACCGTGCATTACGTCGACCCGCCGAAGATCTTCCGTCACGCCGAAGGAAGCTACATCTACGACAGCGAGAACATCCCGTTCCTCGACCTGCAGATGTGGTATTCGGCCGTGAACTTCGGTTACGGCAACAAGCGCCTCAACGACACCTTGAAGGCGCAGATCGACCTGCTGCCACAGGTGGCCAGCCAGTACCTGCACCAGGGCAAGATCGAACTCGCCAAGACCATCGCGGTAGACGCGAAAGCGAAGTTCGGTCTGGACGGCCGTTGCCACTTCAACGTCGGCGGTGCGCAGGCGGTGGAAGATTCGCTGAAGATCGTGCGCAACGCGCGCGGTGGCAAGAGCCTCATGTTCGCCTTCGAAGGCGGCTACCACGGCCGCACGCTCGGCGCTTCGTCGATCACCTCCAGCTACCGCTACCGTCGTCGTTTCGGTCACTTCGGCGAGCGCGCGCAGTTCATCCCGTTCCCGTATCCGTTCCGTCGCCCGAAGGGCATGACGCCGGAAGAGTATTCCGACGCGTGCGTGGCCCAATTCGCGCGCCTGTTCGAAACCGAATACAACGGCGTGTGGGATCCCAAGGTCGGCGAGGCCGAGTACGCCGCGTTCTATGTCGAGCCGATCCAGGGCACCGGTGGCTACGTGATCCCGCCGAAGAACTTCTTCATCGATCTGAAGAAGGTACTCGACAAGTACGGCATCCTGATGGTCGTCGACGAAATCCAGATGGGCTTCTGGCGCACCGGCAAGCTCTGGTCCATCGAGCATTTCGGCGTGAGCCCCGACGTGCTGGTGTTCGGCAAGGCGCTGACCAACGGTCTCAACCCGCTGTCGGGCATCTGGGCGCGCGAAGAACTGATCAACCCGGAGATCTTCCCGCCGGGCTCCACCCACTCGACGTTCAATTCCAATCCGCTCGGCACCGCGCTGGGCCTGGAAGTGATCAAGATGGGCTACGAGCTCGACTACGGCACGCGCGTCGCCGAGAAGGGCAAGCACTTCCTCGACGGCCTTCGCGACCTGCAGAAGCGCCACAAGGAGATCGGTGACGTGGACGGCCTTGGCCTGGCACTGCGCGCCGAGATTTGCACGGACGATGGCTTCACGCCGAACAAGGCGCTGCTCGACCGCATGGTCGACATCGGTCTTGCCGGCGGTCTCACCCACAACGGCAAGAAGATCGGTCTCGTGCTCGATGTGGGCGGCTGGTACAAGAACGTGATCACGTTCGCCCCGTCGCTCGATATCTCGCACGACGAAATCGACCTGGCCATCGCGTTGCTCGACCAGCTGTTGACGCTGGCCAAGCGCGGCTGATACCCGGCAGCCCTGCGGTGGCATAAGTGAGTTTGCCCGGCCCGGATACACGGCCGGGCTTTTTTTCATGTGTCATGGGGGAGCCGCTTCAGCGGCGATAGCGCATAGCGCCCGCGTCACCAGCGCCCGATCACATGCTGCACGAGCAGGCTGGTCAGTGCCACCGCAGCCCAGACCCCAAGCCCCAGCAAAATCGGCCGTGGCCCGGTCGAAGCCATCCGCCGCAGATCCGCGGATAGGCCGATAGCGGTCAGCGCGACGATGATCAGGCACTCGGCGATGAAGTGGATGACGGGCAGGGCGACCTCGGGAACCAGGCCCGCCGTCCGAATGCCCGACGCCACGAGAAACCAGACGATAAACCAGGGAAAGATCCTCGCCAGGCTGAAGTCCGTCGCACCGCTGCGCTTCTCGCGCCAGGCGACGATAAGTGCGATGCCGAGGCTGATCGGGATGATCAGCGTGGCGCGTGTGAGCTTCACGATCGTCGCGAAATCACCGGCCGCGTGGCTGTAGCTGTAGCCGGCCGCGACCACCGACGATGTGTCGTTGATTGCCGTACCCGCCCACAGACCGAAGCCCAGGTCGGAAAGGCCCATCCAGTGGCCCAGCGCGGGAAATAGAAGCACCGCAACGAGATTGAACAGGAAGATTGTCGAGATGGCGAAGGCGGTATCGTGTTCGTCAGGCTTGATGATGGGGACCACTGCGGCGATGGCCGAACCGCCGCAGATGGCGGTGCCCACGCCGATCAGTAGCTTCAGCTTGCCATGCACGCCGAGCGCGCGGCCAAGGATCCATGCCGCCAGGCCCGCGGCGGCGACCGTCGCCAGGGTCACCGAGAGCGATTCCATGCCGGTGTGGGCTACCTGCGTGAGGCTGAGACCGAAGCCGAGGGCAATGATGGACCACTGCAGGACCTGCTTCGAGGCGAAGCGGATGCCGGGCTGGAATCTTTCCTCGGGCGGCGCGAAATGGCGCACGAGGATACCCAGGACGATCCCGCAGACGGCACCACCGATCAGGGGCATCAGCCGGCCAAGGCCGTAGGCCACGGCGGCAACCGACAGGGCGAGGAGGATGCCCGGAAGGCGTGGCGCGGATTGCGGTGGGAGGGCGACAGCGGACACGGGGACGATCCTTCGGGCAAGGAGGTCATTTTCCCGTGGTTGCATGGATAAGGATATTGAAAATACCTGATAGAGCGTATAAGGAATACTTATGCATGCCATCAGCCCCCGTCAGCTCGAGGTTTTCGTCGCCATTGCCACCGCCGGTAGCGTCCGTGCTGCCAGCGAACGCCTTTTCCTGAGTCAGCCGGCGGCAAGCATGGCGCTGGCCGAGCTGGAGCGGCAGATCGGGTCACCCCTGTTCGCGCGTGAGCGCGGGCGACTCCGGTTGAACGACCGCGGACGCGAGCTCTTGCCGCTGGCGCGAGAACTGATCGAGCGCCACGCCGAGTTCGGTCGCCGTGCCGAAGGTTCCGTGGCCGAGCTCACGGGAGACATCCGGATCGGGGCGAGCAACACGGTCGGAAATTATCTGGTCGGCAATCTGCTCGGGCCGTTCGCCGCGGAACATCCTGGCGTGGCGCTGCGGCTGGGTGTCGCCAATACGGCGCGCATTGCCCAGGGCGTGCTCGATCATGACTTCGACATCGGCTGCGTCGAAGGGCCGGTCAATCACCCTGCGATCGAGTCCCGTCCATGGCGTGAGGATCGTCTCGTGGTCTGCGCTCGCCCGGACCACTCGCTTGCCGGCAAGGCCCGACCGAAGCGGGAACACTTCGCCGGTGCGCGATGGGTGTTACGCGAACGTGGTTCGGCGACGCGCGCGCTCAGCGAACAGGCGTTGGCGGCCTTGCCCGAAGGCAAGGTGGTGCTCGAGCTGGACCAATCCGAAGCGATCAAGCAAGCAGTGATCGCGGGGCTCGGTATCGCATGTCTGCCCGAGGTGGCGATCGTGGATGCCGTGAAAACGGGTCGGCTTGTGGTGGTGCCGACCCCGTTTCTCGACCTGAAGCGAACGCTGTCGATCCTGTTGCATCGGCAGCGATATCGCGGGGCAGTGCTGGAAGCGTTCCTGGCCAGTCTCTGACTCAACCGAACACACAACGGTTCTTGCCGGATCGCTTGGCGTCGTACATGGCCGTATCGGCGGCGGCAACGATGCGGTCGTAGCCATCGCCCGGGATGAACAGCGTCACGCCGATGCTGGCGCCGATGGTCACGGCCAGTCGCGAGCCGTTGACCTCGAGCGTGTAGGGCTCGGCGATCGCATCGCACAGCGTCTGGCAGCGGGCCAGCGCGGTCTGTGCATCGGCCGCGTCGTTCAGCAGCACGGCAAACTCGTCGCCGCCCAGGCGAGCGACCGTGTCCGACTCGCGCGTGCGGCCATCGAGGCGACCCGCGATCGCTTTCAGCAGGGCATCGCCAGCCGCGTGCCCGTGCCCGTCGTTGACGCCCTTGAAGCCATCGATGTCGATATACGCCAGTGCGAACGAACCACTTTCGGCGTCGCCTACGGCGATGGCGTCCTGCAGGCGGTCGCGGAACAGGGTGCGGTTGGGCAGGTTGGTGAGTGCATCGTGGGTCGCCTGGTAGCGGACCAGCTGTTCCATGCGCGTGCGCTCGGCGACTTCGACGGTGAGCTGCTGGTTACGCAACGACAACTCGTCCAGAGCCTGTTGCAGTAGTGCGCGGGCACGATAGAGCTCGAGGAAGATCTTCACCTTCGACTGCAGGATCACGTCGTTGATCGGCTTCGCGATGTAGTCGACAGCACCCGCCGTATAGCCCTTGATGCGGTTGATGTCGTCCGCGTAGGCGGCCGTGACGAAGATGATCGGTGTCTCACTGAGATGGTCGGCTTCAGAGATGAACTGCGCCACCTCGAAGCCGTCCATCTCCGGCATGTTCACGTCCAACAGAACCAGTGCGAACTGATGATCCAGGCACAGCGCCAGCGCTTCGTTACCACTGGAGGCTTCGAGGATGTCGGCGTCCGTGCGCGCGAGCAGCCGACGCATGGCCACCAGGTTGGCGGGAGTGTCGTCGACGACGAGGATCTTGGGACGATTCGTATTCATGGTAGGCATAGTTCGTTGAGCCTGGCCGCGATGGCGTCGAGGGGCAGGCAGGCGTCCGCGCCCGCCGCCTCCAGTCCGGCGAGGGGCATGACGTCCACCTCCGCGGTTAGAGGGTCCTGCACGATGGCGTAGCCGCCGGCACGACGTACGGCGACCAGTCCCTGGGCGCCATCGGAGTTGGCGCCGGTCAGCAGCACGGCAATCAGGCCGTCGTGCCAGGCGTCCGCCGCCGTTTCGAAAAGGACGTCGATCGACGGTCGTGAGTAAGCGACCTTCCCATCGACGCTAAGCGAGAAATGAAGGTTCGGCTCGACCAGCAGGTGGTAACCGCTGGGCGCTACATGGATCACACCGGGGTCGGCAGGTGCCCGCTCCGCGGCTTCGACAACGGGCAGGCTGGCGGCGCGACCAAGCAAGTTGACCAGGATGGTCACATCGGCGGAACCGGTGTGGCAGCAGACGACGACCGGGACACCCAGGCGGGTGTCGAGGGCGGGCAGCAGGCGTTGCAGGGCGGTGAGGCCCCCGGCGCTGCAGCCGATCACGATGGCCTGGCGTGTCTTCATCGGCCCAGCGGCCTCGCGCCCGGGCCGCCGACCTGGTAGATGCGTAGCGCGTGGTCCACGTCTGCGAAGCCTGCGGCGGCTGGCGAGAAGTCGATGTTCTCGCGCGTGCCCAGGCAGAGGAATCCGCCGCGAACGAGGCTGTCGCGGAACAGGCCGAGTGTGCGGTCCTGCAAGGTGTTGCTGAAATAGATCAGCACGTTCCGGCACAGGATGAGGTGGGCCTCGCAGAACACTTCGTCGGTGACCAGGTTGTGGTTGAAGAAGGTGACGTTGCGACGCAGGCGTTTGTCCAGCTTGATGAAGTCGTAGCGTGCGCTGTAGTAGTCGCTCAGCGAATGACTGCCGCCAGCCTCCATGTAGTTGCGCGACCAGTCTCGTGCCTCACGCGTGGCGTAGATGCCTTCGCCGGCGACGGCCAGCGCGGCATCGTTGAAATCGGTGGCATAGATGCGCGAACGCTCATACAGGCCGGCTTCTTCGAGCAGGATAGCCAACGAATAGACCTCCTGCCCATGCGCGCAGCCGGCCTGCCAGATGTTGATCTCCGGATACGAGGCCAGTACCGGGAACACCTTGTCACGCAGGGTCCGGAACACCGACGGGTCGCGGAACATCTCCGAAACCGGGACGGACAGGCCTTCGATCACGCGCGCGACGAAGCCCTCCTCGTGCAAAAGCCGGCGATTGAGCTCGCTGATCGACCCCGCGTCATGCGTACGCACCAGTTGTTGTACGCGACGCTTCAGCGAGGCGGGCGCGTATTCGCTGAAGTCGTAGCCGTGACGCAGCTGCATGGCGCGCACGAACAGCTGGAGTTCGATGTCTTCGACTTCCACTTCAGTTCCTGGTAGGCAGCCAGACGCGGATCATCGACAACAGGCGATCGACATCGATCGGCTTGGACAGGTAGTCGTTGGCACCCGCCTCAAGGCATTTCTCGCGATCTCCACGCATGGCCTTGGCCGTGAGCGCGATGATCGGCACCTTCGCCACGGCGGGCCGCGCGCGGATGGCGCGCATCGTGTCGTAACCGTCCATCACCGGCATCATGATGTCCATGAGCACCAGTTCGATGCCAGTGTCGTTGTCGATGGTGTCCAGCGCCTTCTGGCCGTCCTGGGCCATCACCACGTCGATGCCTTTGGTCCGAAGCACCTTCGACAAAGCGAACAGATTGCGCATGTCGTCGTCGACCAGGAGCAGCCGCCGGCCGCGCAGGCTGGCTTCATCCACGCCGCCGGCCGCGGTGGCGGCTTCATCGCGCGCGCCGCCGCCGTGGCGGATCGAGTGCAGGAACAGGCTCACCTCGTCGAGCAGGCGGTCCGGCGAGCGCGCGCCCTTGACCACGATGCTGTCGGTGTACTGGCGGATCTTCATGCTTTCGTCGCGGCTCAGGTCGCGCCCCGAATAGACGACGACCGGCGGCGTATGGCCGCCATGTGCGAGTTGCTCGAGGAACTCGATGCCGGACATGCCGGGAAGGCCGAGGTCGAGCACGATGCAGTCGAAGACCGTTTCTGCGGTCTTTGCCAGGGCTTCTTCGCCCGATGCGGCCTCCTCGATCACGATCGAGTCGTCCTTGAGCAGGGTGCGCACGGCGGCGCGCGCGTTGGCGTCGTCGTCGACGACGAGCAATTGGCGTGTGCGGCCCTCAGCGAAATGCAGCATGCGGTCGAAGGCGCTCGCGATGGATTCGCGGCTCACCGGCTTGGTGAGGAAGCCGACGGCGCCGAGTTCCAGTCCGCGGGTTGCATCGTCGGTCGCCGAGATGAAATGGACGGGAATGTGTCGCGTGGTGACGTCGCTCTTCAGGCGCTCGATGACGGTCCAGCCATCCATGCCGGGAAGCATCACGTCGAGCAGGATCCCGGTGGGACGATAGCGCCTGGCCAGCGCAAGGCCGGACTCGCCGTCTCCCGCGGCAAGCACACGATGACCTTTCCGATGAACCATGTCGGCGAGGATACGGGCGAATGCGGGATCGTCCTCGACCACCAGGATGACCGTATCTCCCGGGCTGAGCGATGCGCGGTCGTCGTCGATGGTGTCGGCGAGCAGGCCGGGCGCGAGCGGCAGGGTCGCTTCGGCGGCGGCCTGTTGCAGCGGGACGAGGTCCGCGACGCGGCCGGTGTCGGGTGCTTCTTCCGGAAGGTAGAGGGTGAAGGTGCTGCCGCGACCCGGCTCACTGGCCAGCACGATGTCGCCACCGAGGAGCATCGCGATGCGTCGTGAAATGGCCAGGCCCAGTCCGGTGCCGCCGTACTGCCGGCTGGTGCTGGCGTCGACCTGTTCGAAGGCGTGGAACACGCGCAGCATCTTGTCGGCCGGAATGCCGATACCCGTGTCGCTCACGGTGATGGCGATGGTGGTGGCCGGAACGAGTCCTGCTGGCAGGACGGCGTCCGGCGCGGGACGCGAAACATGCAGGCCGACCGTACCGGCGGCAGTGAACTTGAACGCGTTGCTGAGCAGGTTGTTGGCGATCTGTTCGAGCTTGGCGCCGTCGGTGCGGATAGTGGCCGGAAGGCCGGACATCACGTCCACGGAGAATGCCAGCTTCTTCTCCTGGGCCACGTGGTTGAATGTGCGAGCCACGGTTCGGGCGAGGTCAGCCAGGGGGAAGGTGTCGACCACCAGCTCCATCTTGCCGGCCTCGACCTTGGACAGGTCGAGGATGTCGTTGATCAGGTGCAGAAGGTTGGAGCCGGCGTCATGAATGATGCGTGCCGATTCGACCTGTTCACCGGAGAGATTCTCCTCGTCATTGTCGGCGAGGCTGCGCGAGAGAATCAGCAGGCTGTTCAGCGGCGTGCGCAGCTCATGCGACATGTTCGCAAGGAACTCCGACTTGTACTGGCTGGCCCGGGCGAGCTCCTCGGCCTTGTCCTGGGTGTCCTTCTGGAGGATTTCGAGGGCATCTTTCTGCTCGTTGAGGGTGACGCCCTTCTCGCGCAGTTCCTCGTTCGAAGCGTGCAGCTCCTCGGTCTGCACGCGAAGTTCCTCCTCGGAGGCGACCAGGCGCTGTGACTGTTCCTGCAGCTCGGTGGTCTTGGTCTTCAGTGCCTCGTTGATCGAGCGCAGGTCTTCCTGCTGACTGCGCAAGGCCTCCTCGGAGGCACGCAGTTCGTCGGCCTGGCTCTGGGTGTGTTCGAGCAGCGCGCGGGTGCCGATGGCGCTGCCAAGGTTTTCCAGGGAGAGGGCGACGATCGGCATCAGCTCTTCGAGAAGACGATCCTCGAGGGCCGTGAGATGGGCGAAGCTGCCGATTTCCACGACGCCGAGCAGGCTGTCACGCGAGGTCACCGGCATCACCACGATATTGCGCGGCGCGCTTTCGCCGGTGCCCGAGTGGATGCGGGTGTAATCCTCGGGAACGTCCTGCAGAACGATCGTGCGCCGCTCGCTCGCAGCCTGGCCGACCAGGCCCTCGCCAAGCCGGTACTCGGAGGTGAGGCGGCCGCGTTCCCTGAAGCCATACGCGCCAACCCGTTCGAGACGTGCCGTGTCCGCCTGGAAGAGGTAGAAAATACCCAGGCCAGCCTTCATGACGGGAACCAGTTCGGCAACCAGCACGTCGCCGAACTCGCGGTACGTGTTGGTGCCCTGCAACTTGTTGGATATCGAGGTCACCGTGGACTTCAGCCAGGTCTGGCCTGCCGTCTCGATCGACATTTCCTTGAACACCTGCAGTGCGCGCGCGATCTCGCCGATTTCGTCGCGGCGATTGAGCTGGCGCACTTCGATACCGTGGTCATGCGCGGCGAGGCGCGACATGAGTTCGGTCATGCGCACGATCGGGCGCGTAATCAGGCGGAATGTCATCCCGATGACGAACAGGCCGAAGACCAGGCAGGCGAGCAGTGAAAAAATGTCGATGTACTTGGTCGCGGTGAGTACGTCGTCCAGCGCGCGGTTGCGCGTGTCCAGCAGCGTGCGCTCCGTGGCCGACATCTCGTCGATCAACTTGCGCACGTCGGTCATGAGAACGGTACGGTGCGCGAGGTAGTCGTGGCGTATCGACTCACGAGCCAGTGCGCCTTCGGGAGTGGCGGCGTTGCCGATGGCGCGCGTCGGCTCGAGCGCGTACCTCGTGACCTCGTCCTTCCAGCGGTCGAGCATGACCTGCAGATGATCGATGCGCGACTGCTGCAGCGGGTTGTCGGAGGTCAGCTGACGCAGGGCGGTCACGCTCTTGACGAGGTCGCGGTCGGCCGACTCGAAGTCGGCATACTCGGCGTCGGATTGGTTGAGCAGGAAGCCGCGCGCCGCGACCTGGCGCGCCTGTGCGTCGTCATTGACGCCCGCAAGGGTGATCAGAACCACATAGGTGTGGGCGGACCAGTCGCGGGTATCGTTCTCCCGCCACAGCGAGGCCAGATTGGCAATGCCGGCAACGACGAAGAGGGCCAGCAGGGCGCCGATCGCGATGACGATCTTGCGCTGCAAGGGTTGGTCTGCGAGCCAGCTGTGCCGCTTTTCGTTGGAGGACATGCGATGACCGATGGGAGGGGTGGCGTTGTGCATGGTATCGGCCTTTGCTCAGCCGCGTTGTGTGCTGTCGGCACGTCGCCAGGGCGGCGGGACCAGGCTGCCGCGGCGCACCGCCACGGCAAGACATACGGCTGTAGCGATCGAACAGATGCAAAGGGCAACGATGGAGGCTTCCGCGCCGAACGCGCCTCCCGTGAGCCAGTTGGGCCCCTGGAGGTGCGAGGCGAGCAGTCCGCGTTGTTCGAAGCCCGAGACCGGGATGCCGTAGAGCGGGCCCTGGGCGATGTTCCAGGCGGCGTGGGCGCCCATGCAGACCCAGAGCGACCGGGTCAGATGGTAGAGCAGGCCAAACAGCAAGCCGGCCTCGAGCGCGATGGCCAGTACGCTCCATGGGGTCGCGTTGGGGTTCCAGATGTGCAGGCCGCCGAACACGGCCGCCGAAATGAGCAGGGCGGCCCACGTGCCCAGGCCTTCCTCGACAATGCGGAAAATCACGCCACGACTGATGATTTCCTCGCCAATGCCCGCGCCCACGCCCATGACGAGGATGGGACCGAGCCAGGCCACGTCGTGGTTCACACCATCGACGACGAAGGCGCCCAGCGCCCATAGCACGGCTACGATCACGGAGAAGCAGAGTGCTCCCCCCGCCAGGCCGAGGAGCAGGTGTGGCGCTGCCTTTGCGGGCGCCAGTTCGTCAGCCCTGCGCCGCTCCACCCACATCACCAGCAGCCAGTACGCCAGCACGATGGGCCCCAACCGCAGGGCCTCCATCAACAGCGTGGTATCGCGAAAGGGGATGAACCCGCCTGGCAATCCCAGTGCGGTCCACAGCTCACCCTCGATCCACTGGAACGCCTTCAGCAAGGTGAAGAAAACGATGAGCCTGGCCAGGGGAGACTGCAGTAGGCGGGCAGGGCGGCCTGGCGGTGTGACGGCGGTCTCGGCAGCGGACATGCATCTCTCGGGGCGGGGCTTGCGGCCGCAGTCTACGCAGGCATGATGGTGCTCCGATACAAGAAGGCCGGCGGCGCGTCCGCTAACGTGACAGCCGCGGGCTGTCGCGCCCGCTACCACCTGGAATTGCACGATGGCCATACCGTCCGAAAACGATCCGTCGAGCCCGTCGAACCGCCGTGAGCAGACCTTTCCGCACCTCAATGAGGAAATGTCCGCACGGCTGGTGAAGTACGGCGTCGAGGAGGTCGTCCCCGCCGGCACCATGCTGTTCCGCCGCGGCGAACGCCGCATCGATTATTTCTTCGTGCTCGAGGGCTCGATCGAGGTCTACGACACGGCCGAGGATGGCACGCCGAACATCTTCGTCGTGCACGGTCCCAACCAGTTCACGGGGGAGGTGGATCTCTTCAGTGAGCGCAAGATCATGGTCAACGGACGCACGGGGTCGGAGACCCGGCTGGTGCGCATGAATCCGACCAGCTTCCGCAAGCTGGTCTCGGGCGAGCCGGACATCGGCGAAATCATCATGCGCGCCTTCATCCTGCGCCGCGTGGGGCTTATCCAGAGCGGCCAGGGTGGCGTCATCCTGGCCGGTTCGGCGCACGCCGCAGACACCGTCCGGCTGCGCAGCTTCCTCATTCGCAATGGCTATCCCTACCGGCTCCTCGATACGGACATCGACGAGGACGCCGCGCACCTGCTCGACGGCTTCGGACTCGACCCGAACGAATGTCCCGTGGTGATCATGCCGGACCGGCGCGTGCTGCGCTGTCCCACCATCGGCGAACTCGCCGACGACCTGGGCATCAGCATCGAGCTGGACAAGGACCACGTGCACGACGTGGTCGTGGTCGGTGCTGGTCCGGCCGGCCTGGCCGCCGCCGTGTACGCGGCCTCGGAAGGCCTGGATACCCTGGTCATCGAGGCGCTCGCGCCGGGCGGACAGGCGGGCACCAGTTCGAAGATCGAGAACTACCTGGGGTTTCCCACCGGCATTTCGGGGCAGGCGCTATCGGGCCGCGCCCAGGTGCAGGCGATGAAGTTCGGTGCGCACATGGCCATCGCGCGCTCCGTGGAAAGCGTGGACTGCGCACGTCACCCCTACCGGCTGAGCCTGGATGACGGCAGCGTCGCCTCGGCGAGAGCTATCGTCATTGCCACCGGCGCCCGCTATCGCAAGCTTGAGCATGTCGACTACGAGCGCTTCGAAGGGCAGGGCATCCACTACGCCGCGACCGCCATGGAAGCGCAGCTTTGCGCGGGTGAAGAAGTCGCGGTGGTGGGTGGAGGAAACAGTGCGGGCCAGGCGGCGATGTTCCTCGCCCGCACCGTGGCGCATGTGCACATCCTCGTGCGAGGCAACGGACTGGCCGCGACCATGTCCGACTATCTCGTGCAGCGCATCCAGCAGTCGCCGCGGATCACCCTGCACACGCACTGCCAGATCGACCACCTCGACGGCGACACCTATCTTCGTGAGGTCGGCTGGGCGTGCCAGGCCGATGGCAAGCAGGAGCGCAAGAAGATCGGCGCCTTGTTCGTGATGATCGGCGCCGAACCGAACACCGCCTGGCTGCAGGGTTGCCTGGACCTGGACAAGAAGGGGTTCGTGCTCACTGGCCGCGATGCGGACGGGTATGCCACACCCTCACCGTATGCGACCACGCTGCGCGGGGTCTTCGCGGTCGGGGACGTTCGTTCCGGTTCGGTGAAGCGCGTGGCCTCCGGCGTGGGCGAGGGATCGGTGGTGGTGCAGGCGATTCACCGCTTCCTCAATCCCGCGCCGCTGTGACGCCGGGACTAGCCTATGAGGGTTGTTTTGTAGGAGCCGCTTCAGCGGCGATACGGTGCTAGCGGCAGCCTCGCCCGCTGCCGCGGGATCGCCGATGAATCGGCTCCTACAGTCTGGCAGTGGATCAGACGTCTACCGAGGCGGCGTGTTCGCGGGTGGCGGCGAAGCGCACCGTGGGCCAGCGTTCCTGGGCGAGCTGCAGGTTCACGCGGGTCGGCGCGAGATAGACGAGTTCACCCGCGCCGTCGATCGCCAGGTTCCCGGCATTCTTCTCGCGGAATTCCTCGAGCTTCTTCGGGTCGTCGCAGTGGATCCATCGGGCGGTGGAGACGCCGACCTGTTCAAACGCCGAGTCCACGTTGTATTCGTCCTTCAGTCGGTACGCGACGACGTCGAACTGCAGTACGCCGACTGCGCCCAGGATGAGGTCGTTCGACATCAGTGGACGGAAGAACTGGGTGGCACCTTCTTCGGACAGCTGCGCCAGACCCTTCTGCAGGGCCTTCATCTTCATCGGATCGCGCAGGCGCGCACGACGGAACAGCTCCGGCGCGAAGTTGGGAATACCGGTGAACGAGAGTGCTTCGCCTTCGGTGAACGTGTCGCCGATAGTGATGCTGCCATGGTTGTGCAGGCCGATGACATCGCCCGGATAGGCACGCTCCACGATCTCGCGATCGGAGGCCATGAAGGTCAGCGCATTGGCGATGCGTACTTCCTTGCCGGTTCGCGTCTGCTGCATTTTCATGCCCGCCGTGTACGTGCCCGAGCACACGCGCATGAAGGCCACGCGGTCACGGTGGGCTGGATCCATGTTCGCCTGGATCTTGAAGACGAACCCGGTGAGCTTCTCCTCCTCGGGTCGAACTTCGCGTGTGAGCGTATCGCGCGAGCGCGGTGACGGCGCATGTTCGACGAAGAAGTCGAGCAGCAGCTGCACGCCGAAGTTGTTCACCGCCGAGCCGAAGAATACCGGTGTCTGCTTGCCTGCAAGATAGGCTTCGATGTCGAACGGATTCGACGCGCCGATGACGAGTTCGAGTTCTTCGCGTAGTTCGTCGAGCGCGGACTGGCCGATGCGCGCGGCGAGATCCGGATGGTCGAGGCCCTTGAAGATGGTCGAATCCTGACGGGTGGCATTCTTGCCTGGTTCGAACACATGCACTTCGTCGAGCAGTACATGGTAGACGCCCTTCAGCCGCGAGCCCATGCCGATCGGCCAGGTGAGCGGTGCGCATGCGATGCCGAGCACGGATTCGACTTCATCGAGCAGTTCGATCGGCGAGCGGCCCTCGCGGTCGAGCTTGTTGATGAAGGTCATGATCGGCGTATCGCGCAGCCGGCACACTTCCATCAGCTTGATGGTGCGTTCCTCGACGCCCTTTGCGCAGTCGATCACCATCAGGGCCGAGTCGACCGCGGTGAGGACGCGATAGGTGTCTTCGGAGAAGTCCGCGTGGCCCGGGGTGTCGAGCAGGTTCACGATGGCGTCGTCGTACGGGAACTGCATGACCGACGAGGTCACCGAGATGCCGCGTTCCTTCTCCAGCGCCATCCAGTCGGAGGTGGCGTGGCGGGCCGCCTTGCGGCTCTTCACCGAGCCGGCCATCTGGATCGCGCCGCCGAACAGCAGCAACTTTTCGGTCAGCGTGGTCTTGCCCGCGTCAGGGTGGCTGACGATGGCGAAGCTGCGCCGGCGGCGGGTTTCGGTGAGGTGTGAGGACATGTCTTCAGGCCGGGATCAATAGGCTAACCGCTTATTCTATCAGCGAATTGACTTGCCGGAGCCGCGGGCCATGCGGGAGCCGCAGGTCCCGTGGCAGCCACGAGTCCTTGGTGGGGGCGGGTCCTTGTGGGGGGGCGGGTCCCTGTGGGGGCCGCTTCAGCGGCGATGGGTGCTTGCCTCAGCCGGACCCACCGCCCTGGGTTCGCCCTTAAATCGGTCTCTGCAGCGCGGGGCGGACTCAGCCCGGGAGGGCTTCGTCCAGCCACGATGGCACCGGGATGCCCTTGCTGCGCAGGAACGTGGGGTTGAACAGCTTGGCCTGGTAACGCATGCCGCCGTCGCACAGCACGGTGACGATGGTATGGCCGGGTCCGAGCTCGCGGGCCAGACGGATGGCACCGGCCACGTTCACGCCGCTGGAGCCACCTACACAATAGCCCTCGCGGTGGAGCAGGTCGTGGAGCAACGGGACTGACTCGTCGTCCGGAATGGACCAGGCGAGGTCGATCGGCGCGCCCTCGAAGTTGGCCGTGATGCGGCTGTTGCCAATGCCTTCGCTGATCGAGCTTCCTTCGCCGATGAGCTCGCCGGTCTGGACGTACCGGGCGAAAATGGAACCCGCCGGGTCGGCCAGCGCGATGCGGATGTCGGGGCGGTGGGCCTTCAGGGCCCGGCCAACGCCCGCGAGCGTGCCACCGGTACCCGCCGCGCAGACGAAGCCATCGATGCGACCGCCGGTCTGCTCCCAGATCTCCCGGCCGGTGTGGGCCTCATGCCAGTCGCGATTGGCGGTGTTGTCGAACTGGTTCGCGAACCACGCGCTGCCGGGGTCCGCCGCGTTCATCTCCTCGGCCAGCCGGCGAGCGGTACGGGCGTAATGGCCGGCATCCGTGAACGGCACGACCGGGACCAGGCGCACCTGCGCCCCGGCGACGTGAAGCGCGTCGATCTTCTCCTGGCTCTGCGTGTCCGGCATGACCACGAGGGTGCGGTACCCGCGGCTGGCGCCCAGCAGGGCCAGTCCGATGCCGGTGTTCCCGGCGGTGCCCTCGACCAGCATGGCGCCCGGCCGCAGCAGGGCCCGCCGCTCGGCGTCATCGAGCAGGCCAAGCGCCGTACGGTCCTTCACCGAGCCGCCGGGATTCAGGAACTCGGCCTTGCCGAGGATCTCGCAGCCCGTGGACTCCGAGGCGTACCGGAGGCGGAGCAGAGGCGTGTTGCCGACGGCGGCGGCGAAGCTGGCATGGGTGTTCATGGGGCAATGCTAGCGCGATTTATCAGGGATTCGCGCCCTTGTAGGAGCCGATTCATCGGCGAACAGGCACAGCTGCGTAGCCAGTCCGATTCGCCGATGAATCGGCTCCTACGGAAGCCACGGTGATCGCCAGGACGGCAATGAACGTATTCGGACATCAGGACTTCTAGACATCTGGACGTCTAAACGGCTGTTGACACGTGTTGGATCCGGGCGTATCTTCGATTTCACTCATCGAGACCGGCTGAGGGACAGGCCCTTTGAAGCCGGGGCAACCTGCGGATTTCCGCGACGGTGCCAACTCCTGCGGGGCGTGTCTTCACGTCAGCCGATAGATGGGATGTCCTTTGCGGGCATGCGTTCGCGCATCCGCTTCAGGGACACTCCGACTGCCGGTTCCCCGTTGGGCTCGATCCCGAACGCAGGAATCCGGACATGTCAGCAGAGCCCCTCATCGTGATCTCCCTCCCCGAAGCGGTCGTTTCCCCCGCGCCGCGCAGCGCGGCCGATCTCACCGAGCAGCGCGGCACGCGCCGGGTGTCGTTCACACCGAAGTACGGCAGCGATGCCGTCGAGGTGGACGTCCATTACCTGTGGTGCGGCGCGCCGCACGCGCCGACGATCATCGTCCAGGGCGGCATTTCCGCCGACCGCGATGTATGCACCGGTCGGGACCGCAGCTCAGGGTGGTGGCAGGAGCTGGTCGGTCGTGGCGCCGCCATCGACCTGGATCACTGCCGAGTACTTGCAATTGATTGGCTGGTGCCCGCTGATCTCGGCCAGGCCGAATCGGTGTCGAGTGAAGACCAGGCGGCCGCGCTGGCCGCCCTGGTCGACGAACTGGGTATCGGTCGTGTGCAGGCGTTCGTGGGTTCGTCGTACGGCGCGATGACCGGCCTCGCTTTCGCCGCGAACCACCCGGACAAATTGAAGTCGCTGATCCTGCTTGCCGGCGCGCATCGACCGCACCCGCTGTCCACCGCACAACGCTCCATCCAGCGCAGCATCGTGCGGCTCGGTGTGGATTCCGGGCGCACCGACGAGGCGCTCGCCCTTGCACGCCAGCTCGCCATGACCACCTACCGCGGCAGTGAGGAATTCTCCCGTCGCTTCGCCGCGGGTCCGGAACTTCGCGATGGACGCTTCCATTTCCCGGTGGAGGATTATCTCGAGCACGCCGGCCGTCGCTTCGTCGAGCGTTTCGAGGCGGAGCGTTTCCTCGCGCTGTCAGAGTCGATCGACCTGCACGATGTGTCGCCGGAACGCGTTTCAGCACCGACCACCCTGGTCGGTTTCCCCTCCGATCGCCTCGTGCCGCTGGCCGACCTGTGCGAACTGCAGCGTCGCCTTGCCGGCACCGCCACCCTTGAAGTCGTGGAATCGCCTTACGGCCACGATGCCTTCCTCAAAGAAACCGTGCAGCTCGCTCCCGTGCTGCGTCACGCACTCAACGACTGTCGCGGAGACCACTAAGTCATGACCGATTCCCGTCTTTGTACCCGCGCCGTGCGCGCCGGCATCGAATCCGATACGCAGCACGGCGCCGTCGTGCCACCGTTGCATCTTTCCACCAACTACGCCTTCGAGGGTTTCGGTCGCAAGCGCGCGTACGACTATTCGCGCAGCGGTAACCCCACGCGCGACCTGCTCGGTGAGGCGCTCACCGAACTCGAAGAAGGTGCGGGTGCTGTCGTCACCGGTAGCGGCATGTCGGCGGTCGCTCTCGCACTCGAACTCGTCCCCGCAGGCGCGCTGGTTCTCGCCGCCCACGATTGCTACGGCGGCACGTGGCGACTTCTCGACGCCTGGGCGAAGAAGGGGCGTTTCAGCGTTCGCTTCGTCGATTTCACCGATCCGACCGCGCTCGCCGACGGCCTGGCTGCGCGCCCGGCCCTGGTGTGGATCGAGACCCCGTCGAACCCGCTGCTGCGTATCACCGACGTGCGTCACGTGTCGCAGGCGGCCCACGCGGTGGGTGCACTCGTCGTGGTCGACAACACCTTCCTTTCGCCAGCACTGCAGCAGCCACTGACGTTGGGCGCCGACATCGTCGTGCACTCGACCACGAAATACATCAACGGTCACAGCGATGTCGTCGGTGGTGCCGTCATTGCCGCGGACCAGGCCGTCGCCGAACAGCTGAAATGGTGGGGTAACTGCAACGGCCTGACCGGCTCGCCATTCGACAGCTTCCTTACGCTCCGGGGCGTACGCACGCTCGCCGTTCGTCTGCGCGCACACGAAGAGAACGCGCACCGCATTGCCGAGCGGCTGGACAATCACGACGCCGTGTCTCGCGTGTATTACCCCGGTCTTGCGTCCCATGCAGGCCACGCTCTGGCACAGCGCCAGCAGAAAGGTTTCGGCGCGATGCTGAGCTTCGAGATCGCCGGCGGCAACGATGCGATCGAGGCATTCGTCGACGGCCTGCGCTACTTCTCTCTGGCCGAATCGCTGGGCGGCGTCGAAAGCCTCGTCGCTCACCCGGCCACCATGACACACGCATCCATGGCGCCCGAGGCGCGCGTCGTCGCCGGTATCTCCGACAGTCTGCTGCGTCTGTCCGTCGGCATTGAAGACGGCGACGACCTTCTGGAAGACCTCGACGCAGCGCTCGCTCGCGCCGCCGCCGTCGCCTCGGTCACCTCGAAACGCAAGGTCGGCGCATGAGCGCGGTGGTCGTGGCGCCTGTCGTGGATGTTCCTCCGCGCACGGCCGTCGTGTTGCTTGGCACGGGTGTGGTCGGACGTGCGTTGTTGACCCTGCTCGCAACGCCGGCGGCGCGCTCGCTGCGCCTTGTCGGAGCAGCCAATTCGCGTCGCCAGCACGTGCTCGCAGAGGGCGTCGTTCCTGCGGAGGTTGCCGACCGCCTGGGGAAGGGTAGGGACGGGCGCGAGAATGCACCGCTATTGGCAGCGCTCGACCAGACCGGCGCAGCACGCAAGGTCGTCATCGATGCCACCGCCTGCGCTATCGAAGCCAGTCGCCATGCCGAATGGCTGGCGGCGGGGTACCACGTCGTCACGGCGAATAAGGCGCTCGCCGGCGGACAGCTGTCGGGGTGGCGTGCCCTGCAGGCCGCCTCGACAAATGGCAGCGTTTATGGGGATGCCGCGACCGTGGGCGCGGGGCTGCCTGTCCTGTCCACACTCCGTCGGCTCCGCCAGTGCGGAGACAGCCTCCTCACGCTGGAGGGCGTCTTCTCCGGGTCGCTGTCCTGGTTGTTCAACCAGTACGACGGCAGCCGTCCGTTCTCATCCCTGCTGCGCGATGCCCGCCGCCTGGGCTTCACCGAACCGGATCCGCGCTCCGACCTTTCAGGCGAAGACGTTGCGCGCAAGCTGCTGATCATCGCGCGCAATGCGGGGTTCGCGTTGGGCAGTGAGGAAGTGGAAATCGAGAGCCTGGTGCCGAACGCCTTGCGTGCACTCGACACGAAGACTTTCCTCGAACGCCTCGAAGAACTCGACGAACCGCTGCGCCAACGGCAGGCTGCCGCTAAAGCGAACGGCAAGGTGCTGCGCTATCTTGCACGCCTGAATCAGCGCGGCCGCGCCCGCGTCGGTCTGTTCGAAGTCGGGCCCGAACATCCCGCGTCGCGCCTGTCCGGCACGGACAATCAGTTCGCGCTCACCACCACGCGCTACCACGCCACACCGCTGGTCATTCAGGGGCCGGGCGCCGGTCCGGAGATTACGGCGCAGGCGTTGTTGGGCGATGTGCTTGCTCTGTGAAAGTGCCTGCTTTCTGCGGGAGCCGGCTATGCCGGCGACGGTGTCGAGGCACTCTGGCTATCGCCGCTGAAGCGGCTCCCACATATAAAAAAACCGCCCCGGAGGGCGGTTTCGTTTATCAGTGATGGCCGGTAACCCTGGCCGCTTCATCCGCACTCGGCGGAATCACTGGTTCGTCCCCGTGCATCTCGTCGTGATTGAAGCGGGCGGCTTCGACCATCGGCGTACGCCAGCCGGCCGAGATACCCCAGAAGTAGAAGACCACACCGATCACGGCGACGACGGCGAGATCGTAGCCATACGGGATGTAGTTGTGGCCACCGAACGTGGTGCTGCCCGCGTAGGAAACAAGCGCGATCGTCGGCAGGTAGGCGATCAGCCACCAGGCGCCGGCAAGATGGCGACGGAAATCTTCCCAGCCGCTCCTGGCGGTGTAGTAGAAGTACAGCGGCAGCGCCACGACCACCAGCAGGATGATCTCGCCAGTGAGCGGCCACTTCGCCCAGTACAGCAGTTCGGTGGCGAAGATGAAGGCGAGGGCGGCGAGCAACGGCAGGCCGGGAATGCGCAGCGGCCGTTTCATTTCCGGTGCCGTGCGGCGCAGGGTCATGACGCTGACCGGGCCGGTGAGGTAGGAGATGATCGTCGCGACCGAGATCACTGCCGCCAGCGTGCCCCAGCCGCGGAAGAAGAACAGGAAGAGGAAGCTCACCACCAGGTTCAGCCACATGGCCGGACGCGGGATGCCGAACCGCGGGTGGATGTGGCCGAAGATCTTCGGCAACTGACCGTTGCGCTCCATGGCGTAGATCATGCGCGCGGTGGTCGCCGTGTAGGTGGCGCCGGTACCGCTGGGGCTGACGAAGGCGTCCGCATAGAGCAGGATCGCCATCCAGTTGATCATCAGCGCGGTCGCCAGCTGGGCAAACGGCGAGGCGTATTCCAGGCCTGCCCAGCCCTTGCCGAGCTGGTCGGGCGGCACGGCGCCGATGAAGGCAATCTGCAGCAGCACGTAGACCACGGTGGCCAGCAGGATCGAGCCGATCACGGCGAACGGCACGTTGCGCCCGGGGTTGCGAGCTTCGCCGGCAAGATTCACCGGACTCTGGAAACCGTTGAAGCTGAAGACGATGCCGGAGATCGCGACGGCGGTCAGGATCGACGAGATGTCGATGGCGTGCGCGCCACCGTTGGCGCCGATGTGGAAGTTGCCCGGGTTGTAGCTGGTGCAGATGAGCGCGATGCCGGTGGCGGCCGGAACGACGAGCTTGAACACGGTGATCGCCGTATTGCTCTTGGCGAACAGCTTCACGCTCCAGAAGTTCAGGAGGAAATAGACCACGACCAACACCGCGGCGATGGCCAGGCCCGGTGGCGTCAGCTCGCCGTGGCCGGCGGTCACCACATAAAGGCCCTTGGTCCACTGCGCCCATTCCCAGGGCCAGGAGGCCATGTACTGGACGGAGGCCTCGGCCTCGACGGGAATCACCGAGACGATGGCGATCCAGTTCGCCCAGCCGGCAATGAAACCGACCAGCGAGCCGTGCGAGTAATGGCCATAACGCACCATGCCACCGGATTCGGGGAACATCGCGCCCAGTTCCGCATAGGTGAGGGCGATGAACAGGATGATCACGGCGCCGATGATCCAGGCGTAGATCGCACCCGGTCCGGCGAGCTGGGCGGCGTGCCAGGCGCCGAAGAGCCAGCCTGAGCCGATGATCGAGCCCAGGCCGGTAAGCATCAGGGCGAAAGCGCCGACATCGCGGCGGATAGCGTGGTGGGACATGATGACTCCGGTCGGACGGGACGGGGGAACCCGGCCCATGGCGGCACAAGGGCGCGATGATGACAGCCCCGGCCGCGCATGTCAGCCAGTGCGCGCCGTCGCCCAACCGGGCTCGCGTCGATATACACTGGCCGACGCGGTAGGGCTAAAGGGGTTCGGATGCGTTCGAAGGTGGTCGCCAGCGGCGTGTTGTTCATTGCCATGTCGGTATGCGGCGTTGCCGCAGCCGATGAGCAATGGAACGACCAGGGCCGGCTGATCGATTCAGAGTCCTACGACCGTACCGCCAAGGGTTTTTACTTCACTCTGTACCCCGGCGAAGACCCGGTGGAATCCGTGCGGCGCTGCGCCATCACGATGCGCGAACTGGGCCATCTGGCCTCGGTATCGTGCTTTGCCTATACCAGCAAACAGCGCTTCGACACCCGCCGCGGCAAGCTTCGCATCTGCTATACGGCCGTCGCCAACTGGTGGGGTGAGGACGAACCGGTGCGTGTCGAGACCGTCGACCGGCTGCCCCGGATGTGCCCGACCCGGTAGGGTCGGTCATGTGGGAGCCGGCTGTGCCGGCGATAGCCTTCCCAGTTAAACCGCTTCGTTGGCTTTTCGTCGCTGAAGCGGCTCCCACAAACAGCCGTCTCCGCCGGGGGCTGTCAGCACTCGATGACGTTGACGGCCAGGCCGCCGCGCGAGGTTTCCTTGTACTTGTCCTTCATGTCGCGGCCGGTGTCGCGCATGGTGGCGATGACCTTGTCCAGCGACACGTGGTGCTTGCCGTCGCTCTTGAGGGCCATGCGGCTGGCGTTGATCGCCTTGACCGCGCCCATCGCATTGCGCTCGATGCAGGGGATCTGGACCAGGCCGCCGATCGGGTCGCAGGTGAGGCCCAGGTTGTGTTCCATGCCGATCTCGGCGGCGTTCTCGACCTGGCGCACGCTTCCGCCCAGGGCGGCAGTGAGGCCGCCGGCGGCCATGGAGCAGGCCACGCCAACCTCGCCTTGGCAGCCCACTTCGGCGCCCGAGATCGAGGCGTTCTCCTTGTAGAGGATGCCGATGGCACCCGCCGTGAGAAGAAACTCAATCACGCCGTCTTCGGAGGCGTTCGGGCAGAAATGCCGGTAGTAGTGCAGCACCGCCGGGACGATACCCGCCGCGCCGTTGGTCGGTGCGGTGACCACGCTACCGCCGGCCGCGTTCTCTTCGTTCACGGCCAGGGCGTACAGGTTCACCCAGTCGAGAATGGTGAGCGGGTCGCGTAGCGCGGCTTCTGGCTGCGAACGAAGTTCGGCGACCATCGAAGGCGCGCGGCGCTGGACCTTGAGTCCGCCGGGCAGCGTCCCCGGCGAGCGCAGGCCGCGCGACACGCAGTCCTGCATGGCCTTCCAGATGA
>Ga0247742_10000788_pt1 | contig 24136 bp, 25 predicted proteins | sample UWRJL208509C2_FD_180944 | JGI IMG/M metagenome (GOLD analysis project Ga0247742, IMG submission 180944) | Plant litter microbial communities from Arlington Agricultural Research Station in Wisconsin, United States - UWRJ-L208-509C-2 | ecosystem: Environmental > Terrestrial > Plant litter >... | reverse complement strand
GCAGCGCGCTCATCCATCCGTCGCAGCAGCCGACAGACATACTGCGCCGCGAGATCCACCTTCAGCGTCCACGACGCATTGATGTAACCGAACAACACGGCGGCATTGGGAACACCGTCCAACAGTACGCCCTTATAGGTCAGCAGCTCACCCGGGTGGCGGGCAACGCCGTCGACGTCGAGGGTCATGCCGCCGAGCACCTGCAGTTGAAATCCCGTCGCCGAAACGATGATGTCCGCTTCGATCGTGGCACCTGACGATAGCCGCACGCCGGCCTCGGTGAACCCAGCGATTGAATCGGTCCACACGGAGGCCTTGCCCGCGCGCAACGCGTCGAAGAGATCGTTGTCGGGAACGACACAGAGCCTTTGTGTCCACGGGTCGTACGCAGGCGAGAAATCGTCGAGCGTCGCCGCGCCGTCCAGGCGTCGACGCACGCCAGCCAGCAATAGCGACCGCACTCGCTTTGGCCAACGCATCGCCGCGCGATAAAGCAGTCGTTGAAGGGCGATGTTGCGCCGGCGCGCCATGGTGTAGACCACGCGCTCCGGCAGCACGCGTAACAATGCGGCGGAGATGGCATCGCGGGACGGGACAGAGAACACGTAACCCGGCGAGCGCTGGAGCATGGTGACATGCTCGGCTTTGTCCGCCAGCGCAGGAACGAGGGTGATTGCCGTCGCGCCGCTGCCGATGACGAGCACGCGCTTTCCTTCCCAGTCGAGGTCCTCAGGCCACTGCTGTGGGTGGACGAAACGTCCCTGGTAGCGATCGAGATCGGGAAAGGCCGGGACATAGCCACGTTCGTACGCGTAATAACCCGTACAGCCGACGAGGAAGCCTGTGGTGAACACCTGCTCCGCGCCAGACTCGTCGACGGCCGTCACCGTCCAGCGGGATTCCATTGACGACCACGACGCGTGGGTCGTGCTCAATCCGAACCGGATCTTGCCTTCGATGCCGTATTCGCGAGCTGTCGCCACGACGTACTCGCGGATCGACGGGCCATCCGCCAGCACCTTCAGCTCGTTCCACGGCCGGAAGGCGTAGCCGAAGGTGAACATGTCCGAATCCGAGCGAACGCCGGGATAACGGAACAGGTCCCATGTGCCGCCGATGGCGTGGCGCCGCTCGAGAATGCCGACGCGCTTGTCCGGGCAGGCCGTGGCCAGCCGGCAGGCCATGCCGATGCCGGACAGGCCCGCGCCGATGATCAGGACATCGTAGTGGTCGGTGGTCATGCGTACCTCCGCCTCGATAGGGAGAGCGTACGCCTTTGTGGGAGTTGCTTCAGCGGCGATGGCCGCCTTCCGCTGACTGGCCCGCTGCCGCGGGATCGCCGATGAATCGGCTCCTACGGAGGTGGTCTGACCGTCTGGCGGAGGGAGCCTGGCGCGTGGCGGGCAGGCCCCCGGGGCAATCAGTCGAAGGTGCCTGCGTAGGAATCGGGCGCCCAGTTCTCGAACTTGGTGTAATGACCGAGGAAAGCCAGCTTCACGGTGTCGGTGGGGCCGTTTCGCTGCTTGCCGATGATGATCTCGGCCAGGCCCTTATCCGGCGACTCCTTGTTGTAGTAGTCGTCACGGTAGATGAACATGATCACGTCGGCGTCCTGCTCGATAGCGCCGGATTCTCGAAGATCGGACATCATCGGGCGCTTGTCGGCGCGTTGCTCGAGGGATCGGTTCAACTGCGACAGCGCGATCACCGGCACATTGAGTTCCTTCGCCAGCGCCTTGAGCCCGCGGGAGATCTCGGAGATTTCCGTCGCGCGATTCTCGCTGTTCCCGGGAACCTGCATCAGCTGCAGGTAGTCGATCACGATCAGACCGAGCCCGTGCTCGCGCTGCAGGCGACGCGAACGCGAGCGCATTTCCACGGGGGACATGGCGGGCGTGTCGTCGATGAAGATCTTGGCATCCGACAGCATGGTGATGGCCGAGGTGACGCGCGGCCAGTCTTCTTCGGCGAGGTCACCGTTACGCAGATGCTGCGCATGCACGCGACCTAGCGACGAAATCAGACGGAAGGCCAGCTGCGAGGCCGACATTTCCATCGAGAATACCGCCACCGCCTTCTTGCCACGCATCGCGGCGGCTTCGGCAAGGTTGAGCGCGAAGGCAGTTTTGCCCATCGAGGGACGTGCCGCGACGATGATGAGATCCGACGGCTGCAACCCGGAGGTCAGCTCGTCCAGGTCGGTGAAGCCGGTGGAGATGCCGGTGAGCTGGCCACGCTTTTCATAGCGCTCGGTCAGCATGCGGAACGCCTCGCCCACGGCTTCGCGCACGGAGACGATGTCCTTCTTGCCGCGCGCACCGGACTCCGCAATGCGGAATACACGCTGCTCGGCCAGCTCCATCACTTCCTGGACGCTCTTGCCTTCGGGACGGAAACCGTCTTCGGTGATGGACGTGCCTGCGTCGATCAGCATGCGCAACACGGATTTTTCGCGAACGATGTCGCCATAGGCGCCGATGTTCGCCGCGCTGGGCGTCGAGTTCGCCAGCTCCATGAGGTAGGTGGCGCCACCGACCATCTCGGACAGGTCGTTGGCAACAAACCATTCGCCAAGCGTGATCGCGTCGCAGGGCATGCCCTTGTTCGCGAGCTCGTTGATGGCGCGCCAGATGAGGCGATGGTCCTTGCGATAGAAATCGTCGTCGGTGAGCTTGTCGGCCACCTTGTCCAGCGAATCGGGTGAGAGCATGAGACCGCCCAACACCGCCTGCTCGGCCTCGATCGAATTCGGAGGAATGCGCAACGAGTCGAACGGCGTGGGCTCGCGACGACGCTTGCGGTCTCCGCGCTCACCGCGCTCGGGATTGAAGGACATGGAATACCTCGTGTTGCTGACGGCGCCCCTGGCCGGGACGGCCTGGCCGTGAGGCCATGATACGCGGGGATGTCTCACCCGGTGAGAGGATAAGTCTGTGGATAACCTGTGGGTGAAACGGTGCCACGGCTGCCCTTAAACGAAAACGGGCGCCTTTCGGCGCCCGCTTCCGAGGATCGCAGGGAGATCGGAGCTTACGCGCCGACCACCTTGACCTTGACCGTCTGCTGGATGTCGGCGTGAAGCACGACAACCGCGTCGTACTCGCCAACATTGCGGTACGGGCCTTCGGCCTGGATCACTTCGCTCTTGTCGACTTCCAGACCCTTGGCGGTCAGGGCTTCGGCAACGTCGCGCGGCGTGACCGAGCCGAACAGCTTGCCTTCCGGCGAAGCGTTGACTTCAATCGTGACCTCGGCGCCGTCGAGCTTGGCGGCACGAGCCTCGGCGCCGGAGAGATGCTCCTTGGCCTTGGCTTCGTACTCGGCACGACGCGCTTCGAACGCTTCGAGGTTGGCGGCGGTCGCGCGAGCGGCCTTGCCAGTCGGAAGGAGGAAGTTACGACCGTAACCCGGCTTGACGTTGACCTTGTCGCCGAGGTTACCGAGGTTCTTCACCTTCTGGAGGAGGATGAGTTCCATGGAATTTCCTTACTTTTCGTTAGCACGGAATGGGCCCCGTGCAGCCAGGACGGTTGTCCGAAATGCCTTGAACCGAGCGCCCTCACCAGAAACGGTAGGGCGCAGGGTGATCAGACGTCGTGGTTGTCGGTGTACGGCAGCAGCGAGAGGAAGCGAGCGCGCTTGATCGCGGTCGCCAGCTGGCGCTGGTAGCGTGCCTTCGTGCCCGTGATGCGGCTCGGGACGATCTTGCCGTTCTCGGTAACGTACTGACGGAGGGTGTTGAGATCCTTGTAATCGATCTCTTTGACGCCTTCGGCGGTGAAACGGCAGAACTTGCGGCGGCGGAAGAATTTGGACATGGCTGTGATCCCCGATTAGTCGTCGCTGTCGCGATCGTTGTCGTTGTCGCGACCGCCGCGACGATCGTCGCTGCCGTCATCGTCGTCACGGCGACGCGAACCCTTCTGCTCGTCCTTTTCCTTGCTCTTAAGGATGAAGGACGGTTCGAGGTCGGCTTCGTCGCGGCGAACCACGAGGTGACGCAGGACGGCGTCGTTGAAGCGGAAGCCCGTCTCGAGCTCGTTCAGGGCGTTCTGCGAAACCTCGATGTTCAGCATCACGTAGTGAGCTTTGGCGAGGTTGGCGATCGGGTAAGCCAGCTGGCGGCGTCCCCAGTCTTCGAGACGGTGGATCTTGCCGTTGTCGCCTTCGATCAGCGCTTTGTAGCGCTCGATCATGGCAGGCACCTGTTCGCTCTGGTCCGGGTGGACCATGAACACAACTTCGTAATGACGCATGGTGACTCCTTGTGGATGCACCCCTTGCGGGGATGGCAGCCTCCCGCAACGTGCGGTGAGGCAAGAAGGCCCTCCTTTGGGGAGAGCCAGCCGCGCATTGTAAGAAGAAACCGGGGGTTATCGCAAGCGATGGGCGGTAGATGGCCCGGTGTGGGAGCCGGCTATGCCGGCGATGGCCGTCCGGCTATACCGCTCCGTTGGCTTTTCACCGCTGAAGCGGCTCCCATAGAATGCCTCAGGACCCCCGCACTGTCTCAGGAGACGGTGAAACTCTCTCCACAGCCACATTCGCCTGTTGCGTTGGGGTTGTGGAAGACGAAGGAGGCGTTGAGGCCCTGGCGCTGGAAGTCGATCAGGGTGCCTTCGACCAGGGGCAGGCTCTTGGGGTCGACCACCACCCGGATACCGTCGATATCCATGACCTGGTCGTCCGCGGCGATGGCGCCGGCCAGGTCGACCACGTAGCCGAAGCCCGAGCAGCCCATCCTTTTGACGGAGAAGCGCACGCCGGCGGCCTCGGGGGCCTTGGCCAGGAAGGCGCGCATGCGGTCGGAGGCGGCGGGAGTGATCTGAATGCTCATGAAGACGTTTTTTTACCGTGGTATATCGGGAGAACGCTGCCGTTCACGTGGCCCTTACATTATCATGCAGGGTCGCGTCCCATGCGCCCTCATTCATGTGCGGTGCCTTTTCCGGAGTTTCAATCGATGACGGTGGTAAGCGTCAAGCAGGCCCTCGCCGGCGGCACGACCGCGGCGGAACACGAAGTCACTGTACGCGGCTGGGTCCGCACCCTGCGTGAATCCAAGGGCGGCCTGTCCTTCGTGAACGTGAGCGACGGCTCCTGCTTCGCCCCGATCCAGGTGGTCGCCACCGCCGACCTGGCCAACTACGAGTCGGACGTGAAGCGGCTCTCGGCCGGCGCCGGCATCATCGCCACGGGCAAGCTCGTCCCCTCGCAGGGTAAGGGCCAGGCCTACGAGATCCAGGCTACCCGCATCGAAGTGACCGGCTTCGTCGAGAATCCGCTCACCTACCCCATCCAGCCGAAGCAGCACTCCATGGAGTTCCTGCGCGAGGTCGCCCACCTGCGCCCGCGCACCAACCTCTTCGGCGCCGTGACGCGCGTACGCCACACCATGATGATGGCGATCCACCGCCTGCTGACCGAGCAGGGCTTCTTCTGGATCAACACCCCCATCATCACCACCTCGGACGCCGAAGGCGCCGGGGACATGTTCCGCCTGTCCACGCTGGACCTGGCCAACCTGCCGCGCGACGACAAGGGCGGGATCGACTGGCGCAAGGATTTCTTCGGCCGCGAGGCGTTCCTGACCGTGTCCGGCCAGCTCAACGTCGAGGCCTATGCCCTGTCGATGAGCAAGGTCTACACCTTCGGCCCGACCTTCCGCGCCGAGAACTCGAACACCACGCGTCACCTGGCCGAATTCTGGATGGTCGAGCCCGAAGTCGCCTTCGCCGACCTCAACGACATGGCCGACCTGGCCGAACTGTTCCTCAAGGGCATCTTCAAGGCCGTGCTCGACGAGCGAGCCGACGATATGGCCTTCTTCGCCGAGCGCATCCAGCCGGATGCGATCTCGCGGCTGGAAGCCTTCATCGCCAAGCCGTTCGAGCGCATCCAGTACACCGAGGCGGTCGAGATCCTGCAGAAGTCCGGCAAGAAGTTCGAGCACCCGGTGGCCTGGGGCGTCGACCTGCAGACCGAGCACGAGCGCTACCTCGCCGAGGAACATATCGGCCGCCCCGTGGTCGTCATGAACTACCCCGAGGAAATCAAGGCGTTCTACATGCGCCTCAACGAAGACGGCAAGACCGTGGCCGCCATGGACGTCCTCGCACCCGGCATCGGCGAGATCATCGGCGGTGCGCAGCGCGAAGAACGCCTGGACTACCTCGACCGCCGCATGGACCAGTTCGGCCTCGATAAGGACGTTTACAACTGGTACCGCGACCTGCGCCGCTACGGCACCGTGCCCCACGCCGGTTTCGGCCTCGGTTTCGAACGCCTGCTCGTCTACGTCTGCGGCCTCGCGAACATTCGCGACGCCATCCCCTATCCCCGCGCGGCAGGGAGTGCCGAGTTCTAAGAAACACGACCCTTATGCCCCCTTCCCCGTTCCGTTCCCTGCTCCTCGCCGCCGCGATGCTCACGCTCGCGGCCTGCCACACGATGAGTGCCATCGTGCCGCCCAACTTCCGTCCGCCGGAAAATCCGACGAACACGGTGGATCTCGCGCGCAAGGCGCTCGACGACGCCACGCCTTGCTGCGGCAGCTTCGCCGACCTGTCCTACCAGGACATGCTGCCCTGGCAGCCGCAGAGGTTCTCGCTGGACAAGGACACCCCGGTCGCCAACCTCAACGGCGATCGCAGCTACTTCCTGGCCTTCCGCCTGCCAGCCGGTGCGCAGATGCCGTACACCGTCGCGATGAAGGCGGAACTCAACGGCCGCTGGCTGAGCTCGAGCTACCTCTTCGCGCCAACGGTGGTCTTGCTCGACGACGCCTTCCAGCCGCTTCACGCCGAAGACATCCAGCTGTGCGAATACATGGGCTGGACCAATGAAACGACGGGCGCCTTCGGCAAGTTCAAGGTCGAGGACGACAAGGCGCGGTACATGGTGGTGTATTCGTCCGCCAAGCAACAAAAAGGCCAGACTTACTGGGAGCAATCCCCCAGCAACTTCTCGGCGGAAGCGCCCGTGAAGATGGCGGCGGCGGGTAGCTTCAAGATTCCGCATGGTCCGGACGGCGTCCTGTTCGTCGGCATGCAGAACGACACGTACAAGAAGGCGATCAACAACGCCGTGTGCGACAAGGCCCAGCCGGGCAACGGCGTGATCTCCACGATCCGCGAGGTGGTCACGACGGACATCCTTGGTGCAGGCCAGGCGAAGAAAGACGCCTCCAAGAAAGAAAACGGCAGCTGAGCCAGCATGCAGACCGCCGTCCTTCTCTATCTCCTGTTGCTGCTCGGTGCGGTGGCGTCATTCGTTTTCCACTTCATCGCACAGTGGCGCTTTACGTCTTTGCTGCGCCAGCGCTATCCGGACCAGTGGAAAACCATCACCGAGGCCGACACCGGTCGTCCTAACGGCATGGCCAACTGGTTGCGCATGCGTCGTGTGCTGCGCTCCGATGCGCCGGCCCTGTTCAACGATGACGACCTCAACCGCTGGCAGCGCTGGTGGCGTCGTGCGCCGTGGTTTGCATGGCCGTGCTGGTTCGCCGCGATGGCGGTACAGTGGTGGGCGATGAAACAGGCCTGAAAGGCCGCCACCCAACCCGGAGCACGCATGGATCTTCGCCTCACCGGTCGTCACGCGCTGGTCTGCGGCGCCTCCCAGGGCATCGGCCGGGCCACCGCCTTCGAGCTGGCCGAGCTCGGCGCTAGCGTCACGCTACTCTCCCGCTCGGCCGACGCCCTGATTGCGCTGGCCGCTGAGTTGCCGACGCCCCACCCCGGACAGAAACACCGCCACGTCGCTGTCGACATGCTCGACACCGACGCCCTGGCTGCGGCCGTCGCCGGGGTCGTGCATCTGAACGCCGTGCACGTGCTGATCAACAACAGCGGCGGTCCGCCTCCGGGCCCTGCCTGGAACGCTGAGCCGGAAGCTTTCCTGGTCGCGTACCGCCAGCACCTTATCGGTGCGCAGGTGATTACCCGAGCCTGCCTGCCGGGCATGCGCGAGGCGCGCTACGGGCGCATCGTCAATGTCATTTCCACCTCGGTGAAAGAGCCGATCGCCAATCTCGGTGTCTCCAATACGGTGCGCGCCGCCGTGGCTGGTTGGGCCAAGACACTGTCGGCCGAGGTGGCACCAGACGGCATCACAGTAAATAACGTGCTTCCAGGCTACACCCGCACACCGCGACTCGAAGCGCTCGTCGAGGCCAGCTGCAAGGCCGGACGCAGCCGCGACGATGTCGAACGCGGCCTGCTGGCCAGCGTGCCCGCCGCGCGTTTCGGCGATCCAGCGGAAGTGGCGGCGGTGATCGCTTTCCTTGCCAGCCCCGCCGCCGGCTACGTCAACGGGGTGAGCATCACCGTTGACGGCGGTCGTACACGCAGCCTCAACTGAGGCGCGCCATGCTGATCCTCGCCAATCTCATCGACGGCCAGTCGCGGGCGCCGCGCGGCGGCCGCTACCTCGACAGCGTGGACCCCGCCGTTGGCCAGCCGTTTGCGCAGTGCCCCGATTCCGATGCCGCCGACGTCGCTGAGGCTGTCGCCGCCGCGTCGCGCGCCGCACCGGGCTGGACACACACGACCGCCGAAGCACGCGGACGTTGCCTGCAGCGTCTCGCCGACCTGATCGAAGCCCGCCTGGAAAGCTTCGCCGAAGCGGAGTCGCAAGACAGCGGCAAGCCGCTCGCCCTCGCCCGCTCCCTCGACATTCCCCGCGCCATCGCCAATCTGCGTTTCTTCGCGGCCGCCGCCGGCCAGTGGAGCGGCGAATCCCACGCCATGGAACACGGCGCGATCAACTACACACTGCGCCTGCCGCTCGGCGTCGTCGGCTGCATCAGCCCGTGGAACCTGCCGCTCTACCTCTTCACCTGGAAGATCGCGCCCGCGCTCGCCGCCGGGAACACCGTGGTTGCCAAGCCGTCGGAAGTCACGCCTTATACGGCGTGGCTGCTCGGCACGCTGGTCGAGGAAGCGGGCTTTCCGGCAGGCGTGCTGAACATCGTCCATGGCAGCGGCCCCGCCGTCGGCGAGGCCATCGTCACGCACGATACGGTCAAGGCCATCTCGTTCACCGGGAGCACGCGCACGGGTATCGCCATTGCCAGCGCCGCGGCACCACGACTGAAGAAGGTGTCGCTCGAACTCGGAGGCAAGAACCCCGCGATCGTCTTCGACGACTTCGACTTCTCCGAGGCGTCGCTGGCCACGATCGTCCGCTCCGGCTTCGCCAACCAGGGCGAAATCTGCCTGTGTGGCTCGCGCCTGCTCGTGCAACGCGGCATTTACGACCGCTTTCGCGAGGCCTATCTCGAGCGCGTCCGCGCGCTGAAGGTCGGCGATCCGCTGGACGCCACCAGCCAGCTAGGTGCCCTGGTGTCCCAAGCCCATTTCGAGAAGGTCACCGGCTGCATCGCTCGCGCGCTCGACGAAGGCGGCACGCTGCTCACCGGTGGCGAACGCGTTGTCCTCGACGGTCGCTGTGCCGGTGGCTGGTTCGTCCAGCCGACAGTCATCGAGGGTCTCGCGCCCGAGGCGGCGACGAACCAGGAAGAGATTTTCGGCCCCGTCGTCACCCTGATGCCCTTCGACACCGAAGCCGATGCCCTGGCCATCGCCAATGGCACGCCCTTTGGACTGGCGGCATCGGTGTGGACACGCGATGTGTCGCGCGCCCACCGGTTCTCGGCGAAGCTCGACTTCGGCATTGTCTGGGTCAACTGCTGGATGCTGCGCGACCTGCGCACGCCGTTCGGCGGAACGAAGCAATCGGGCGTCGGCCGCGAAGGCGGTTTCGAAGCGATGCGTTTCTTTACCGAGGCCAGGAATGTCTGCATCGACCATGGGCAATAACGTCATCCGCACCGACGGCGCCCCGGCACCGGTAGGCGCCTATCCACACGCGCGACGCGTCGGCGACCTGCTGTTTCTTTCCGGCGTTGGCCCACGCGTACCCTCCACCAATGCGGTGCCCGGAAACGTCGTGGATGCGGAGGGCACGCTGCTTTCCTACGATATCGAGGCGCAGTGCCGGCAGGTGTTCGCGAATGTCCGCGCTGTGCTCGAAGCCAGCGGCGCGCGCTTCGAAGACCTGGTTGACGTGACCGTGTATCTCACGGATATGGCACGCGACTTCGCTGCGTATAACCGGCTTTATACGGAAGCGTTCGCCGGTGTGGATGCCTGCCGGACGACGCTCGGGATCACGGCACTGCCGACACCGATTGCGATCGAGCTGAAATGCGTGGCGCATGTCGCGAGCACCCATCGCCGCTGAGGCGGCTCCCACAGATCCCAAGTAGGAGCAAAGGAAGCGCTGCTAGGGCGTGAGCGCCCGGGCGCTTTCAAGGCACACCCGCAACATATCGCCAATCAGCACCTGCACCTGGGCCGCCTTCTTCGGCAGGTATTCCAACGAATCCTCGTCCATGTAGTTGAGCTGGGCGAGTTCAAGCTGGATCGCGTCCACGCCCTCGGCGGGACGGCCGTAGTGGCGAGTGATGTAGCCGCCCTTGAAGCGGCCATTCACGGCGAACGAGTAGTCTTCCTGGCGCTCCAGCACCGCGGCGACGCGCGCCTGGAGGCCGGGCGAGCAGCTGGCGCCGTCGGCCGTGCCCAGGTTGAGATCGGGGAGACGGCCGTCGAAGAGCATGGGCACCTCGCTGCGGATCGAATGCCCTTCCCATAGCACCACGTGGCCAAACTCACTCTTCAGGCGAGCCAGCTCACCAGCGAGGGCCTGGTGGTAGGGCTTCCACCACCGCTCGACGCGGTCGGCGATTTCCGTGGCGTCGGGCTCGGCGCCCGGCCGGTAGATCTCGCGCCCGTCGAACAGAAGCGTGGGCACCAGGCCGGTCTCGTTCTGGCCCGGGTAAAGCAGATGCCCATCCGCCGGGCGGTTCAGGTCGACCACGAATCGGGAGGCGAAGGGCTTGATCACGCTGGCACCCATCTCGCGGGCAAAGTCGTATAGCTCGGCCACGTGCCAGTCCGTATCCACCGAGCCCCGGGCCCGGCGCTTCATGCGGGCGGCCATGTCATCGGGGATAGCGCTGCCGTTATGCGGCAGGCTGACCAGGAGCGGCGCGGTGCCGCGATGCAGGGTGTAGGGGATCATGGCCTGAGTGTAGCGCTCATCCGGGGACCCGATCACCCATCAGGACCATCTCTTCGGCCGATGTCGGATGGACAGCCAGGGTATCGTCGAAGTCGGATTTACAGGCGCCCATCTTGATCGCCACGGCGAAGCCCTGCAGGATCTCATCGACGCCCGGACCCAGCATCTGCATGCCGACGATGCGCGACTCCTTGCCCACGCAGATCAGCTTGAACCGCGTGGTGATCGGCCGCCTGGCAAGCGCCAGCTGCATCGGCACGAACGACTGCTTGTACAGATGCATCTCGGCCCCGTATGCCTGGCGAGCCTGCTGTTCGGACATGCCGATCGTGCCCAACGGCGGGTGCGAGAAGACCACGCTGGGGATGTTTCCATAGTCCAGCTTCGCATTCGGCTTGCCGCCGAACAGACGATCCACGAGCTTGCGCGCCGCGGCCACGGCGACTGGGGTCAGCGCCATGCGCTCGGTCACGTCGCCGACGGCGTAGACGCCTTCGACATTGGTGTTCTGCCAGTCGTCGATCGCGATGTGACCATCCGTTCCTGTGGTGGCCAGGCCGATGGTCTCCATCCCAAGGGCGGAAGTGTTCGCCTCACGCCCGATGGCGACGATCAGGGCGTTGAAGGGCCCAGGGTGATCGCCACGGTCGCAGTCGAGCAGGATCACGCCATCGGCCTCATGCGCCGCCACGATCTGGCATTCGTAGTGGACATGGATACCGTGCTGTTCCATTTCCTCGCCCAGGCCATAGGCCATCTCTTCGTCGAAGCCGCTCATCAGTCGGCCGCGCACGTACATATGCACGTCGCTGCCCAGTGCACGAAGAACCCCGGCCAGCTCAACGGCGATATAGCCACCGCCGATGATCGCCGTGCGCTGCGGACACGCCCGCAAGTCGAAGAATCCGTCCGAATCCATGGCGAGATCGAAGCCGGGTTTGTCCAGGCGCTTCGCCTTCGAGCCCGTGGAAACGATGATGTGCGGCGCCGTGAGTTCGCGTTCCCCGGCGCGCACGCGGCCCTTCGCGATGAAGCGCCCGGTTTCGCGCACGACGGTAACGTGCCCCTTGTCGAGCGCCTGCTGGTACTTGCCGTGGATGCGCTCGATGTATTCCTCGCGACGCTCGATGAAGCGCGGCCAGTCGAGGCTGCCCGGCGTGTCGTGGAACCCGTAATCCATCGCGATGTACTGCGCTTCGGCCATCTGCGCGGCATACCACATGGCTTTCTTCGGAACGCAGCCGACGTTGACGCACGTGCCACCCAGTTCGCCCGGCTCGATCAGCGCGACCTTCACTCCGTGCTTCGCGGCACGGATCGCGGCGGCAAGGCCGCCCGAGCCACCACCGATCACGATGAGGTCGAAGGCTTCCACAGTCATGCGTCGCTCCAGCAAGGTCAGTACATCACCGTAGCAAACACACCTGCTCTTGTCAGAGACCGAAGCGCGCGGGGGAATACGGCGTGGGGTCGAGCACGGGCGCCGGCCCGGACAATAGATTCGCCACCAGCTCACCGGTGGCCGCGGACATGCTGATACCCAACATCCCGTGGGCCGTGGCATAGGTCAGGTTCGACCAGCGCGCGCTGGGACCGATGATGGGCAGCTCGTCCACGCTCATCGGGCGCCAGCCCCACCAAGGCACCATCTCGCCGCGGCCTTCGGGCTCGTGCAGGTAAGCCGCCGCGCCGCGTCGCAGCGCTTCCAGGCGAACCGAATTGAGCCCCTCCGAGAAGCCGGAGAACTCCATCGTGCTGCCCAGCCGGAAGCCGGACACCCACGGCGTGACACAAACGGCAGCCTCGCGCAGTACCAGCGAATGGGTCGGCACGCGCTCGGGCGGTTGGTCCCAGGTGAGCGAGTATCCCTTGCCCGGCTGCATGGGCAGGCGGATGTCCAGCAGCTTGCCGACCAGGGGGGACCACGCGCCGAGCGCCATCACCACGCGGTCGCCACTGAAAACGCCACCCGTCGTACGGACGTGTGAAATACGCTCTCGTTCGAGGACGAACCCGTCTACGCGCGCTCCGGTCTCGATGGCACCGCCGAGCTCGCGGACACGCCGCGCCAGTTCGGCCACATAGCGATCCGGACGCAGGCGCGCGTCGCCAGGATGAAGCAGTCCGCCGACCACGCCTTCACGCAGGGCGGGCTCGAGCGCGAGCACGTCGTCGCCTACCAGCACGCGAACATCCATACCCAGGCGGCGCACGAGTTCCACGTGCGGGCGATCGTCCTGCATCGCCCGCGTGTCGCGGTAAACGTAGAGCTCGCCCACTTCCTCGAATTCGCAGGCCAGGCCTTCGTCGGCCATGAGGTCGCCAAGCAAGGCGCGAGAGCGGTTGAGGATCGCGCCTCGCGCCTCGCCTGCGTACTGGTAGTCCCGCCAGGTGCAGTGACGGGCGAAATCGAGCAGCCAACGCGCCCGGGCGGGATCCGGCCGGGGGTTCACATAGAGCGGCGCATCACGGCGCAGCAGCGACCGGAGCGCCGTACCGATCATCCCAGGCATGGTCAGCGGCCCGGCGTGGCTGGGCGTGATCGTGCCGCAGTTGCCGTGCGAGCTGCCGTTGCCAGGCAAACCCTGCTCCAGCACCCGAACGCTCGCGCCTGCCCGGAGCAGGTACAACGCGCACGCCAGGCCAATCACTCCTCCACCCATGATCAAAACGTCGCTGCGGGATCTGTCCATCCGTGAAGTTTAACGGCCGCGCCTCGGGTCGCGGCCTGTCCGTGAGATGAATTCGTGCTCTTTGCGAGGTATTCCACGCAACCCATTGATTTGTTAACCTCGACGGGCCGCTCCTACAGGGGGAAACGCCCGATGTTCGCCGTTATTCCAGTTCTTCCTCTCCGCCCCACCCGTTTCATTGGCCCCTTCGCGCTCGCCGTGGCGCTGAGCCTGCTGGCGGCGTGCGGCAGCGCTCCCCCCAAGCGGTCCTCGTCGCAGCAGCGAAACCCAGCCTCTGCCGTTCCCCTGGCGAAGAACCTCTCGTGGTCCAACCGCCCTGCCGAAGCACCGCCCGCCGACGCCGCGAACGACGTCCTGTTCCGCGCGATCGGGCTGGTCGGGACACCCTATCGCTGGGGTGGCAACACGCCACAAGGCGGCTTCGACTGCAGCGGCCTGATCAACTACATCTACCTGACCTCAACAGGCGTGCGCCTGCCGCGTACCTCCGGCGAAATGGCTGCCCTGGACAAGCCGAAGGTCGACGAGTCACAGCTTGCCAGCGGCGATCTGGTCTTCTTCGGTCGCGGACACGTGACTCATGTTGGCGTCTATGTCGGTAAGGGTCGATTTGTACATGCGCCCAATTCCGGCGGTACCGTACGCTTGGACGACCTCGATGGTGCTTACTGGAAAGAGAACTTCGTCTACGGACGCCGCGTCCTAAACTGAACGGATGGCAACAAGGGGCGGCTCTTCGGCCGATTTAGATTGTGTGCGATTTAATTGCGTGCTTAACTATCTCTCGTGGCCCGGCACCGCCGACGCCCTCTCCCATCACGAACGCCAAGGACATTGATCATGAGCAACCTCTCGAACCTCAAAGAAGTCCTCTACACCGCCCACGCCAAGGTCGCCGGCGGCCGCGAAGGTCATGTCGAATCCGACGATGGCCTGATCAAGCTCGACCTGCGCCTGCCGAAGGAAATGGGCGGCAATGGCGGCGGCAGCAACCCGGAACAGCTCTTCGCCGCTGGCTACGCCGCGTGCTTTGAAGGTGCGGTTCGCTTCGTCGCCGGCCAGCAAAAGGTCAAGGTCGACGGCGCCTCGGTCGCCAGCTCCGTCGGTATCGGCCCGCGTAACGACTCCGGCTTCGGCATCAAGGTGAAGCTCGAAGTGAGCCTGCCGGGCGTCGACGACGCGACAGCGCAGGAGATCGTCAAGACCGCGCACGAGAAGGTCTGCCCGTATTCGCACGCCACCCGCGGCAATGTCGATGTCGACATCTCGGTGAACGGCAAGACGGTCGCCTGAACGCGCCGTCGAACCACCGAACCTGAAGAAACGGCGCCCTCGGGCGCCGTTTCTTTTCGTGGCAGGACTTCCGGCACGCGGCAGCAACGGCGGGCGGGCGCACCTTCACCGGGTCGCGCCAAAAGCGAGGGGATCGCCATGACACCGCTCAACAAGCAGGCTCGTCTCGCCGGATTCCTGTATCTGCTGCTGGCCATGGTCGGGCCGCTCCGGCTCATCTACATACCCACCACCCTCTTCGCCAGCGGCCATCCCGCCGAGACCGCGGCGAACATCGCCGCGCACGAGACCCTGTTTCGCTGGGGCATGTACGGCGACCTGTTCATCGGCACCATCCTGATTTTCGTCGTGCTGGCGCTCTACCGATTGCTCAAGCCTTCCGGCCCGACGCTGGCCGTGGTGATGATGATCTTCGGCGGGTTGCTGCCCTCGGCCATCTATTTCATCAATACCGCCAACGATGCCGCAGCGCTGGTGCTGGTACGTGGTGCGCCCTTCCTCGATGCCTTCAGCCAGGCGCAGCGCGAGTCGCTCGCCATGCTCTTCCTGCGCGTGCATCGTGAGGTCATCACCGCCGCCGAAACGCTGTGGGGCTTGTGGCTGGTGCCGTTGGCCATCCTGGTCTGGCGCTGCGGGTTTCTTCCGCGTGTGTTGGCGGTGTGGCTGGTGCTGAATGCGCTCGCCTATATCGCCCAAAGCTTTGCAGGGTTCGTCATGCCGCAGTACCAGGACAACCTCGACGCGGTCTGCTTCCCGCTCCAGCTTGGCGAGGTCGCCTTCATGCTCTGGCTGCTCATATTCGGCGCGCGGCGCTACGTCCTGATGGAGGGCAAAAACACATGAGTACGCTGCAAGACACCAGGATTCCTCTGCGCATCAAGCTAGCCGGCCTCTGGGCATCGTTGATGTCCTGCTACATCTACGGCGACTTCTTCGGGCTGTTCGCGCCGGGTCGGTTGCAGGACATGATTGCCGGCAACTTCGGCCCGCTGGGTACGACGACTCCAGGCATTCTGGTGGGCGTCAGTCTGATGATGGCGGTTCCGGCGTTGATGATCTTCGGGTCGCTCGCGTTGCCGGCAACCTTCTGTCGCTGGGCCAGCATCGTATTCGGCCTTTTCTATACGGTGATCATGTTGCTGACGATGCCGGGGGCGCTGCCGTTCTACATCACGCTCGGTGTCATCGAGGTGCTGCTTACCGCGGCTGTGGTGGTCTATGCGTGGCGATGGCCGAAGGTGATCTAGCGGCTCGCACGTGGCACGTGGTGCGCGAGGTAGAAGTCCAAAAAAAAGCACCCTAAGGTGCTTTTTTTGCGCCAGGCGTCGACGAAACCGATCAGTGAGCGGCGTCGCCGTTCGGGTGCGCGTGGCCGTGCTCGATCTCTTCCGGGGTCGCGTCGCGCACGCTCTGCACATCGACGTGGAAGGTCAGCGTCTTGCCGGCCATCGGGTGGTTGAGGTCGACATCCACCACGCTCGAGCCGATTTTCTGCACGACGACGACGCGGCTGCCGCCTTCCTTCAGCGACAGGACAGTCGAAGTGCCGACCTTCAGGCCCTTGCCCTGCTGCGGGAAATACTTCTTCGGCACGCGCTGGGTCAGGCCGTCCTGGCGTGGGCCGTAGCCCTGCTCCGGTTCGATCGTGACGTCGAAGACGTCGCCGACGGCCTTGCCCTCGAGACCGGCTTCCAGGCCCGGAATCAGCTGGCCGTGACCGAGCAGGATCCAGAGCGCCTCACCACCCTCCACCGAGCTTTCGACCTGCTCACCGTTGACGGTGAGGGTGTAGTGGAACGAGATGACCTTGTCCTTGCCAGCCTGCATGTTCGTTTCTACCGGATGAAAACCGGGCATTTTACCGGCCGGCGGGCCCGGCGTCACGCCGCATCGCGCTTCTTGCCGAATCCCACGCCGTGTGCCTCGGGACCCAGCCAGGTCAGCAGGGCCAGCAACAGCGCCACCGCCCCGATCCAGGTCGACATCGCGAAGGCGAAATCGCCGCCCCGCTGGGTCGCGATCCAGGTCTGCGCCGTGGCCGTGATTGCCGCCAGGAGGTTACCCATCTGGTACGCGAATCCGGGCAAGGTGCCGCGTACGGCATCCGGAGACAGCTCGTTGAGGTGGGTCGGGACGACACCCCAGGCGCCCTGGACCATGACTTGGATGAGGAACGCCCCCAGGCCGAGGAAAAGCAGTGACCCGCCGTAGGCCCACAGGGGAATGACCGGGATGGCCAACAGGGCCGCGATGATGATCGCCTTGCGCCGCCCGATCCGCTCGGACAGGGAGCCGAAGGTCAGGCCGCCGAACAGGGCGCCAAGGTTGAGCAGCGCGGTAAGCATGAAGGCCGTGCCCGAGCCCGCCGGGATCTTCAGCGTCTCCTGCACGAAGGTCGGGTACATGTCCTGGGAGCCGTGGCTGAACATGTTGAACGCCGCCATCAGCAGCATCATGTAGACGAACCGCTTCCAGTTGCCTCGCATGGAAACGAACACGCTTTGCCTGGCCTCGGTACGGCGTCCTTCCCATACCGGCGATTCCGGCACCTTGCGGCGGATGTAGAGCACCAACAGTGCGGGAGCGGCGCCGACGATGAACAGCCCGCGCCAACCGATATGATCGACCAGCAGCCAGTTGGCCAGCGCGGCAAGGAAGAAACCGCAGGGGTAGCCGCTCTGCAGCAGGCCCGATACGAAGCCGCGCGATTTAGCCGGAATGGACTCCATGGCCAGCGACGCGCCGATGCCCCACTCGCCGCCCATGGCGATGCCGAAGAGGAAGCGAAGGCCCAGCAGGATGCCAAGGGTCGGAGCAAAAGCGCAGGCCACCTCGAGCACCGAGAAAAGCACGATGTCGAACATGAGCACGGGACGGCGGCCGTAGCGGTCGGCAAGCCGGCCGAAGATGAGTGCGCCGATCGGTCGGGCCGCCAGGGTCAGGAACAGGCCGTAGGTGACCTCCTGCTTGGAGACGTTGAATTCCTTGGCCACCGCGAGGATGACAAAGGTGAGCAGGAAGTAGTCGAACGCGTCGAGGGTCCAGCCAAGAAAGCTGGCGATGACGGTATGCCGCTGGGTCGAATCGAGTTCGCGCAGCGCGGCGGGAAGCGGCATCAGAAATTCCTCAACGCGGATTCAGGCGGCGCCGAAGGTAGCACAGCGGGCGAAAATCCAACGAGCGCTTGACGGGGGGAGCACGCGCCGTGGATAAACTGGGACGCGTCGTCCCTCGACGGACGCCTTTCCACGACAGATGGAGGACTCATGAAGTTTTCATATTCGCTCGTTTCGTTCGCCTTGATTGCCGGCCTTGGCATCGGCACCGCCGTTGCCCAGGACGACGCGTCGGACAAAGACGCTGCGCCGGCGTTCTCGGATCTCTCGCACGGGGGCAAGTACATCACCCGCAAAGATATCCCCGAGGACAATGAGCGCCTCAAGCAGCTCCGCATGCACATCGGTGACAACGACGCGGACCACAATGGGAAGATCGACGAAAAGGAATATCAGACGTATCTGTCGAAGGACAATCCGCTCAATAAGCACCAGTAATTCCGAATCGGCCGGGCACGGTGAACGTGCCCGGCTCTTTCCAGGATGGAAACCAGCTCATGACTCCCGAAACCCGCACCCGGCGACGTATCGCCTCGCGGTTCAGTCGCCGCCGCGACCGGATCTACATCCACGGCAAACTTGCCACCGACCCCGTCTACGCCGCCACAGCGACGGCCATTGCCGGACGACGCCTGCCCCTGCTGGATATCGGCTGCGGCCTCGGGCTCCTCGGCCACTACCTGCATGCCTGCGATGCGCTGGACGGCTATCTCGGGCTTGACCACGACCCGCAGAAGATCGCCATGGGACGTGCTGCCGCGGACCGTGCAGGGTTGGGTGCGAGCATCTCCCTGAGCGAGGTGGACGCCACCACGCCCCAGGCCATCCGCGGTCATGTTGCCCTGCTGGACGTTCTCCATTACCTGCCGGAGGACCGCCAGGCCGAGCTGCTGGCCTATGCCGTCGACCACCTCGCCGACGATGGCGTGCTGATCCTGCGGAACGTGATCCGGGACGGTACCTGGCGCTACCGGGCCACGGTCTGGGAGGAGAAATTCATCGAGGCGGTGGGCTGGATCCCTGGTGGGGCGCAGTATTTCCCGACCGAGGACGATATTCGTGGGGTGCTCGAGCCGCGGGGGATCCGTGTGGATTTCCGGCCGCTGTTCGGGCGGACGCCTTATAACAGCTACCTGATGGTGGCTTCCCGGAATAACTGATCGGGCGGGAGCATCGCCGCTGAAGCGTCTCCCACAGGGCCTCAGCGCAGGCCCACAAAGCCCCCAGCGCAGCCCACAAGGGCCTCAGCGCAGGAATGTGGGAGCCGCTTCAGCGGCGATTCCCTGCCATCCCCTATTGTGCGCCGCAATAAGGTATACTCGGCGGGTCGTGCTTGCGCTCCGACTCCCTTGCGGACCCCCGGCGTGGAGAATCTCCCGCCCGTTCCCCCACCCTCGGAAGCGCGCTCGACACCGGCCAGCCTGCTGTCTTCGTCATGGTTAGCGGCCGCCAATCCATCGACTCGTAGTGCGGTTCCAGGGAACGCTCGAGTCACGCAGGAGCTTCACTCCATGTCTTTCGATTCGCTGGGCCTTGCGCCCGCGTTGCTGCGCGCCCTTTCCGAAGCCGGCTATGAAAAGCCGACCCCGATCCAGTCCGCAGCTATTCCGCTTGTCCTCGCCGGCAACGACCTCATGGCCGCCGCCCAGACGGGTACCGGCAAGACCGCCGCGTTCGCACTGCCGCTGCTGCAGCTGCTTTCCAAGGACGACCGCGGTGACACGCGTCGCCCGATCCGCGCGCTGATCCTCACCCCGACCCGCGAGCTCGCTGCCCAGGTGCAGGAAAACCTGCGCGACTACGGCAAGTACGTGCGCCTTTCCAGCACCGTCATCTTCGGCGGCGTTGGCATGGGCAACCAGTTGCAGGCACTGCGCCGCGGCGTCGACGTCGTCGTCGCCACGCCCGGCCGCCTGATCGACCACATGCAGCAGCGCTCGGTGGACCTCTCCAAGGTCGACATCCTCGTCCTCGACGAAGCCGACCGCATGCTCGACATGGGCTTCCTGCCGGCGCTCAAGCGCATCCTCGCCGCCGTGCCCCGCCAGCGCCAGACGCTGCTGTTCTCGGCGACGTTCGCGCCGGAAATCAAGGCACTCGCGCAGCAATTCATGCGCGATCCAAAGGAAGTCTCGACCACGCCCGCCAACTCGGTCGCGACCCTGGTCACGCACCGCGTGCACCCGGTCGATGCGGCGAACAAGCGAGACCTGCTGCTGCACATCCTTTCCCAGGATAGCCGTCGCCAGACCCTCGTCTTCGGCCGCACCAAGCACGGCGCCGACAAGCTCGTCCGTCACCTGGAGCAGGCCGGCATCAAGGCCGCCGCCATCCACGGCAACAAGAGCCAGAACGCCCGTACGCGCGCCCTGTCGGACTTCAAGACCGGCCGTGTCACCGTACTCGTGGCGACCGACATCGCGGCACGCGGTATCGACATTGACCAGCTGCCGGTGGTGATCAACTTCGATCTGCCGATGGTGGCCGAGGATTACGTGCACCGGATCGGCCGTACCGGCCGCGCGGGCGCCGAAGGCCAGGCTATCTCGCTGGTCAGCCATGACGAGTCGGGCCTGCTCCGCGACATCGGTCGCCTGCTCAAGACCGATCTCGAAGTCAGCAACGTCGCCGGCTTCGAGCCGAGCACGCCGCTGCGCATGGATGCCGGTGCGCCGCGTCCGAAGCAGCAGCCGCGCCAGCCGCAGGCCTCGCGCAACCAGGTCGGCCAGGGCCGTTCGGGTGGTGGTCAGGGTCGCTCGGCCGGCGGCCAGGGCCGCTCGGCGGGTGGTGGCCAAGGCCGCTCCGCTGGCGGTGAGGCTCGCCAGGGCGGCGGCGGTTCCAGCGCCAGCGGTCGCCCGTCGTCGCATCGTCCGCACAGCCATTCGCCGGCCGGTACCGGTGAGAACACCGGCAACCATAAGCGTCGTCGTCAGCGTACGGGTCCGGCCACCAACAAGGCCTGATTGTCCGCTTAGCCCTGCGCCCTGATCTTCGCCGTAAGCACGTGGTCTTCCCACAGCCCGTCGATCTTCAGGTAGCGCCTGGCAACACCTTCCTTCTCGAAGCCTAACCGCTCGAGAAGGCGGCCACTCCGGTCATTGCGCGGCATGTAATTCGCCATGACGCGATGGAAGTCCAGAGGGCCGAACGCATAACGGATCGCGGCGTCCAGGGCTTCGTACATCAAGCCCTGGCCTTCGTATTTCCGTGCGATGCCGTAGCCAAGGTGGCAGGCCTGGAACACGCCACGGACGACGTTGGCCAGGGTGAAACTCGCGATGATCTCGTTGCCGTCGGGCGTCAGCACGATGAAGGGGAACCCGCGATCCGATCTTGCCGCTTCGAGGCCCGCCTCGATGGCCAGCCGGCAACCTTCCAAGGTGTAATGCGACTCGGTCCGCAAGGGTTCCCACGGCCTGAGGTGTTCGCGGTTTTCCACGCGGTAGCGACGTAGCAACTCGGCCTCTTCCACATCGAGCAGGCGTATCACCGTTCGCGGCGTACGCATGCGGATCGGCTCGCTCATGCGGCGAGCGCCTTTGCATGATGTCGCAGATGGTCCTCGACGAAACTCTGGATGAAGTAATAGCTATGGTCGTAGCCCGGCTGCATACGCAGCTGGAGCGGCTGGCCCGCTTCTTCACAGGCCGCCTCGAATCGCTGGGGCTGCAACTGCTTCGTCAGGAAACCGTCCGCTTCGCCCTGGTCGATAAGGATCCGGCCGTCGAATCGAGCACCATCACGGACGAGCTGAGTGGCGTCATGCAGGGCCCAGGTTTTGCGATCGTCGCCCAGGTAACGTGGTAGCGCCTTCTCGCCCCAGGGCACGCTGGCGGGAGCGACGATAGGCGCAAAAGCGGACACCGACCGGTAGCGGCCGGGATTGCGAAGGGCGATGGTCAGGGCACCGTGTCCGCCCATGGAATGGCCGAAGATGCCTTGCCGGCTCATGTCCAATGCGAATCGTTCCGAAACCATCCGGGGCAGTTCGTCGACGACATAGCTGTACATGCGAAAACGTGATGACCAGGGCGCTTCGGTGGCATCGAGGTAAAAGCCTGCGCCTTCACCGAATTCCCAGTCGCCGGTGGCGCCTTCGATGCCGGTGTCCCGCGGGCTCGTGTCAGGCATCACCAATGCAATACCCAACTCGGCGGCGATGCGTTGCGCGCCTGCCTTGATGGTGAAAGTTTCAGCGGTACACGTCAGACCGGCGAGGTACCACAGGACAGGAACAGGCCCGTTTTCGGCCGCAGGAGGCATGAAAACCGCAAAACGCATCGTACCGCCGCACGCTTCGGATGCATGGGAATAGAACCCCTGGATGCCGCCAAAGCAGCGTTGTTCCGAGACCGTCTCGATCGTCGTCATGCCCTTCTCTCCGTACGAAAGCTGACCGGGAAGTGTAACGCCGACGCAACAAGTGGCTATGGCCCGCCTCACCAGGCGCCCATCGCTGCTACAATACCGCTACTGCCCGGCGCCGCTTCCGCCGCCGCGCCCCCTCTTCGAGGTCGCCATGTCATCCCCCGATACAGAAAACGCTCCGGCTCAGCCCGGCTTTAGCGCGCTCGCGCTCGACGAAAAAGTCATGCGCGTTTTGGCCGAAGTCGGCTATGAAGTGCCGTCGCCGATCCAGGCCGCCACCATTCCGCCGCTGCTCGAAGGCCGCGATGTCATCGGCCAGGCGCAGACCGGCACCGGCAAGACCGCTGCCTTCGCGCTGCCGGTGCTTTCGCGCATCGACCTGAAACCCGGCAAGCCGCAGGCGCTGGTTCTCGCGCCCACCCGCGAGCTCGCCATCCAGGTTGCCGAGGCGTTCCAGAAGTACGCCACCTACATGCCTGGCTTCCAGGTACTGCCGATCTACGGCGGCCAGAGCTACGGCCCGCAGCTGCAGGGTCTCAAGCGCGGCGCGCAGGTCATCGTCGGCACGCCGGGTCGCGTCATCGACCACCTGGACAAGGGCACGCTGGATCTTTCGGGCCTGCGCTTCCTGGTCCTCGACGAAGCCGACGAAATGCTTCGCATGGGCTTCATCGACGACGTCGAGAAGCTGCTGCAGGCCACGCCGAAAACGCGTCAGGTCGCCCTGTTCTCCGCGACCATGCCGGCGCCGATCCGTCGCATCGCGCAGACCTACCTGAAAGAACCGATCGAGATCACGATCAAGAACAAGACCACGACCGCGGCGAACATTCGCCAGCGTTACTGGTTTGTCAGCGGCGTGCACAAGCTCGACGCATTGACCCGCATCCTCGAAGCCGAAAGCTTCGACGCGATGATCGTGTTCACGCGTACCAAGCAGGCCACCGAAGAACTCGCCAGCAAGCTGCAGGCGCGGGGTTTCGCGGCCTCCGCGATCAACGGTGACATCGCCCAGGCGCAGCGTGAGCGCGTGATCGACCAGCTGAAGACCGGCAAGCTCGATATCCTCATCGCGACCGACGTGGCCGCTCGCGGCCTCGACGTCGACCGTATCAGCCACGTGCTGAACTACGATATCCCGCACGACACCGAGTCGTACGTGCACCGCATCGGCCGTACCGGCCGTGCCGGCCGCAGTGGTGAGGCGATCCTCTTCGTCACCCCGCGCGAGAAGAACCTGCTCCGCCAGATCGAGCGCGCCACGCGCCAGCCGATCGAGCAGATGCAGCTGCCGACGATCGAAGCGGTCAACGACACGCGCGTCAACAAGTTCAACCAGAAGATCACCGACACGCTGGCAACGGGCGACCTTGGGCTGTTCCAGCAGCTGGTCGAGAAGTTCGAGCAGGAGCACAACATTCCTGCCATCGAGATCGCCGCGGCACTGGCCAAGATCGCCCAGGGCGACCAGCCGCTGCTGCTCGAGCCGCCGGCCAAGCGCGAGTACACCGAGCGTCCGCCGCGCGAGTTCGATCGCGAGCGTCCGCAGCGTGACTTCGACCGCGACCGCGGTCCGCG
>Ga0247742_10000787_pt1 | contig 24197 bp, 24 predicted proteins | sample UWRJL208509C2_FD_180944 | JGI IMG/M metagenome (GOLD analysis project Ga0247742, IMG submission 180944) | Plant litter microbial communities from Arlington Agricultural Research Station in Wisconsin, United States - UWRJ-L208-509C-2 | ecosystem: Environmental > Terrestrial > Plant litter >... | reverse complement strand
GTTCTGAACGCTGATACCTCATGTATCATTGTTATCTTTGATGAGACTAGGGATGAGCGTCAAATGCTGATCCCTTTGCTAAGAGTTTTCGAAGGCGGTAGAACTGGACAGCGAGGGAGAGGACAGCGAATGAAATGAGAGCGATGGTAAAGCCAAGGTCAACCTTTGAGACAGGCGCTGGGATGGCTCCTTGATCGACCCATGAGAACGAGAATAATGTCATCGAACAAAAACCAGCAGACCTAGATAAATATTTTAGCATCTGGTGTGCATGAAAGAACACGAGAACATACCATGTCAGGGAGGTGAGCGGTAACGCTAAGCACGCCCAAAGATCGACGGAAGACAATGTATTTGGGTGTTGCGAAGCTATCTCCCATTTCCTAAACTTCTCTTCACAGTTCAAGCTTGCCCCATTCGCGAGAAAGACGGAACTTGCAGCGAGCGACGCGGAGGAAAGGATAAAGGCCAAGATAGTAAACGTGCGCGGATAGGTGTTTTCCACGATGTTGTCGATCTGGAGGAGGGCGACGGAAAGCCTGGCTCGGAATTTCAGCGCAAGCCTTAATCGTTGACTGATAGAAACACTCACGTCATTAAAAAACTTGAACCCATGGTGATAAGAGTCCAGACTCTATTCATTTTCTTCACAGTCTGTGTCCAAACAGAACGAAAAAACGTAGGGGAGTTTTCCAAGTCCGAGGTACGTGCATTGGGGGCCAAACGGTAGGCGCTGAACCAGAGGTGATGGAGACCGAGGAAGCGCGTTGAGTAGTAGAAACTTGCCAACATACTCGTCAAGAGTATTTGGACAAACGGTGTGGCCACCGGATGAGTTGACATTCTAGGAGAATAACGAGTCATTAGGAGCCATAATGTTCAGTGAGGGCAGGTGGACGCACGTAGCAGACGTAGGGACAGACATAGCGTCACCCATCACCAAAGGGTGAGCACCGCCATTACTGGCGTTCTCGCAGCTCGTACACCGTATTCCTCGCAGGTTAGGATATCGAGGTAGGACAGCTGGAGGCGGGTAGTTCATGTGGTGTGAGGGATGGTGGAAAATATGAGCTCTTCAGAATGCTAGGTTTTATATGAGTAAAAAACCTGAGCACATCGACGATCTATCTTGTCCTCGAGCCTGAGCTGGAACAATGAAACGATAGGCTTATGACCCCTGAATATTTCCGCGATGAACGAATGTCCCTGAGTATCCTGGCAAGATTGAAATATGAGATTTTTCCCGCATTCGGTTGACGAGGGCTGTGCAAGGTGCTTTCACTGGAGCCCTGAGCAACATTTCACTACAGGACCCCCAAAATTCGAATATGGTACCTACATAATCCGTATAATAGCAGTAAAATTTGGCCTTGGCAGTAGTCTAATCTAGATACAAGTCGAAATTCTCAGCACTTAGGTGTTTGTCCATAGGCTGAATGAGCGCCTCCAGGTCGGAAAGATTCACGGCGGTAATCCGGAAAAGCGCGCTAGGGTCCATTGTCCAAACGCTATTCAAGCTTGTATATACCAAATCTGGAAATTACTGACCGCCACAGAGGATAATCAGTGAGGCGCCCGGAGACTCTCACGAGTCTACGACCACCTCGGGCAGTTGACTTCACAGCTAGCCGGCAAGTTTCACAAAGAAAAATAAAAACTGACCTTTACGCCACTAGATAAATTTTGATTATCAACGCCAATCCGTGGCATATGCTCTTAGCGGGAAAACCGGTGGGCATCTGCAAGCAGGGATCCAGACCCCAGATCAATAACGAGGCATCGATAGACCGAACACAACCCCCCACAAATTGTATTTATCTGCAATTTCAGCTCCTTTAGTATCCCTGGCTGCTGTCAAGTATGTTTATCTCGCTCCAAAGTAAACAGCATCACTCGGTGAAACTTTTATGCGATCTCGCTGTATGCATGTAATTTTTTGATGGAGAAGTATGACCGTGAGGGCTCTTTCTGAATTTCGCTGCCCGAGAAATCGGAGCGATTCAGCTGGCGCTAAGTATAGGCAATTCGAAGGATTGTGAAGGACTGGGGCCGGAAGAGCGATTATTGGTTTGGCTAATTTTTACTAATTTTATCACGACGAGAGAGGAGTTAGGGTCCTGTCTTTTGATTCAGATTAGGGAAGGCGGTCATTTGAATTATGCAATCCTTCGGCTCGCATGGTGCTCACGCCGTTGATGTTTCAACGAATGGCAATGTCGCCTGCTGCAGCTCTGCCCAAGAGGTGTCAGATCCGTCGATCTCGACTGTCTGTTGATTGTTGACCGTTTGACAGCATCCTGCCAGCACGTCACCACAGCCCCTTCGACTGGCTTTCGAAGTAACTGGTGAGCGTGTAGTGCAAAGCACCAAGAGAAGCTTGAAGATATCCTGTCTATCTACCAGTTCTTTTGAGTCGCCGAACCTCAAGGTGTTTGACCGTATCGAGTGCGCATCCACAGAGAGCATGCATCAAATACACTTCTGAACTGGCCTTCACAACTCCGTCAGAGAAGAACAGGCTGATATTTTTCAGCTAATTTTTTGCGCCTATCTCATTAAAAAAGTGTCAGTGGGGCTGTGAGGAGAGTAGACAAAGGATCAGCTTCAGCTATATGAGCAGGGAGAACATGCTGCCTCAAGCCGTCCCGATGTTCCCTAAAAAGGTGCGAGGCCTCCCGTGTGAACGACGGCAGCATCGGAGGATCTGACACTGCCCTCAACCTCGACGGAGTTGTTGAGTTTCCGCATTAAACCTTACAGCTGTTCCGAACAACAAGCTCTTTTTTAAAAAATTTCTCTTATGAAAAGGGATGAAATTTGCGCTGGGTGACATCCTGTGGCAGGCGTGGAATGAGCGTCTATCTTGTTGAGGTTTCTTGCTCATTTTCATAGGCTGTACCGAGCTATAACAAAATATATTCTCTGAAAAGAATGCGCTTGTACATGTGGTATGGAAAGATTAAAGAAATGGAGAGATGAGAGATGAGAAATGAAGATAACTTGAACGCGCCTCATGTCGCAACAAACGAGATAAAGTGCAGCTCCAAATGGAGGTTAAGTCACTGAAGGAACAAAGTAAAGTGCCATTTTGAGAATTAAGCTTTGACACGGACTGTTAAAAGCACCGCTTCTCGAGACTCTCGTCAGGCTAATTATAAAGGATCGCGCCCCCCAATACATTATCTACAGCAACCTCCCTCCTCAGATGTCCAGTCTTGCTTCTCATGTTCACGCCGAGTCGCCACTCATCTCCTTCTGCGACAAAGCAGATTTGCCGTTCCCTCAAGAATATGCGGCATCCACCATCGCCGCCTTTACGCTACAACTTTCTCAGCATTCTTGAGCAGTTCTCTCTCGCTCCTGAGCTGCATCCGCCTTCGCTCTGTGAACTGCATCCACCCCTGCTCTTTCAAGCCGCGGGTACACTGGCCTCAAGCACCATTCGCCCCCGCTGCATCCCACTCTGCTCATGCTGAGTTGGGTATATCCTCGCTTTTTCAAGCCCCATCCATCCACTCTCCCGAATCCATATATCTCGCACCTTCGAACACCGACCAATCTCCATCTCCTAAGCTGTACACAGCGTCACACCTTCGAGCATCATCCCACTATCGCACTTTGGAGTCGTCGTCGCTTCTATGAGCCGCACCCGACCTCACTCCTGGGTGCTTCATCCACCTTACGTCTAGAGCCGCCCTTGTCCTTGCTCTCTCGAGCTGCATTCATCCTCATCAGGAAACCCGAAATGCTAAGCGATGCTAAAAAGTGCTAAGCGAGTGCTAAGCGAGAGTTAATTACATCAAATAAGCAGTATTTAGCAAATCCAGTTTGCTGATGCTGGTCCTTCAAGTTGTGCTCGGCAACAAACCCTGCTCCATCCCGTTGCTTCTCTATCTGTCTTGAAGAGCCAGTCGCAACTAATTGCTGAGGATGGACATACCGGAGGTGGGTTTTCTGTTCGGATCGCATCATGACGAAAGACTAAATTTCATGCATAGCTGTCCTCTAGTGTTGAATCCCCGGCCTCATCCTCCAATCCTTCGTTTTCTTTTCGAATAGAGAGGTGAGCGCCTATCACCCTTACATATCCTATCGCCCATACCTGCCTTAGTTTGAGCAGGAATGGCATGACATCGAGGTGAAGAGTTAAAACCCGACGGAATTTCCTATACCATATTCCAGGATAGGTACCGGGCGGTTGGATGAGAACTACGGGTTTGAGGACAAGGAGCTGCCGGATCGCAGGATGGCGAGGGAGGTCAAGCGGATTTATCGGGTGACGACATGGCCGCAGTTCTTTATGAGGGTAGTATTTCGGAGGAGTTTTCTGGTATGTCAATGGAGATGTTGGAGGTGAGAGGATGGGTTAACATCGTCCTATGCCGCTAGAGAAGATGGAGAAATTGGTTTGGATGTGCAAGGAGGGCGACTCGAAACGTGTTAGGGCGAAGAAGTAGAAAGTAGAGTATAGTAATCTGATCGAAGATAATATAACTGATTCTTCTCTTAGCATTGATGTGGAGAATTTCGAGAGATATTTAACACCTCAAACACCACAGTCTTTGACTAATTCCTTTAGAAAAGTAGTCCACAGGCTATTGGAACGACTCGTCAGTCAAAAGAGAAAAGGAGAATAAAGAGCCGCCTTCTGATGAACCCCTTCGCAAGGGCGAAACTGCAAAGACTTATCGATTTATCCCTAAGTTTTGAATACCAATGACCATACATGCGAAAGCTTGTCAACAAGGTTCACAATCCCAACGTCTGCCAATAATCGCATAGGACCCGTACCAGGGAATTCGTCTCATTCTTGCCGTTCGACTGCTAAATTTATCACCTACCTTAGATCAAAGAGGAGACGGTAAGTCGAACGTCTAATTTCGTATAACGAAGTATTAGCGCCTGCGCTCATTGCCAAGCCTCTGCTTGTGTATTTATAGCAACACCGCAGAAATACCCATAAATTTGTTTCCAGTAATTGAACTGTAAAAAATGCACCCTACGAGTTTTCTCAGAAAGTGGCTGACAAGGTTAGTACCGCCCACAAAATATAATTGGGTTTTATTAACAAGTTGGGTACAAGGAGATGTCTCAGGTAGCTTATCAGCGCCGTGATCAAAATATCAAAGCGGTGTAAAAGGTAAAAGACGTGATCGAGGGGGGCTGAGCGGCCGATGATGGAATCAACAATCACTTCACTAAGAACTTTCGAACGCGGTAGAACTGGAAAGCGAGGCAGAGGGCAGCGAAGGATAGAAGAGCGATGTTAAAACCAAGGTCTACCTTCGACGCATGTGCTGGGGCTCCTTGATCGACCCATGCCAAAGAGAACAATGTCATTAGACAAAGGCCTACAGACCTGGATAATTTTTTCAGCATCTGGTCCACATAATAGATATACGAGAACGTACCATACCAAGGAGGTGAGCGGTAACGCTAAGCACGCCCAAAGATCGATGGAAGACAATGTGTTGGGGTTTTGCGAAGCGACCTCCCAATTTCTGAACTTCTCAACAGAGTCCAAGCTTCCCCTGTTTGCGATGAAGATGCAACTCGCGGCGAGCGACGCGGAGGAAAGGACACAAGATGACGTAGCAAACATTCGGGGATAGATGTTGTTCAAGATGTTGTCTATCTGGAGGAGGGCAACGGAAAGCCTAGTTCGGAATATAGGTGCCAATTGCGTTTAGTGATCGGTAAAAGTACCCACGTTATAAAGAGACTCGAAGCCATGGTGATCAGATACCAAACTCTGATCATGCTCTGGACAGTCCTGGTCCACTGCAAACGACGAGAGGTGGGCGCGTTTTCTAAGTCCGAAGTACGCGCATCTGGGATCAAGCGGTAGGCACTAAACCAGATTTGATGGAGGCTGAGGAAGTGTGTTGAGTAGTAGAAGATTCTCAAAGTTTTCATCGAAAACATCTGGATAGGCGACGTTGATGTTAACAGAGGTGGTATTCTATGAAGAGCAGAAGAGAAATCAATCATCCTGCTGAATTCAGCGAGGTGGGTGGACGCACGCAGATAACCCAGGCACGGAAATCGTGTCCGACGTCACGATGGGTTGGCCGAGAGCATTGGTATAATTACATCTCGCACATTGCGCTTCATGCAAGTTAGGATGTGTAGGTAGGACAACCGCAGGAGGGTAATTCATGTGGGGCGAAAGATGGGGGGAAAGCTGATCTGCCAGTGTTCATAGTGGATTTTATGTGAAGCCTGAGCAGGATATAATCGAAAATTTCTGAGTGGGTACTTTGGTAACACTCCCACACCAATCCGCAACCAATCGCACCCAGATATCATCTTTGCCTAATGAGTGTTCCAATCAAGCTGTGTAATTGAGTGAAGAGCGTGATCCCGATGTTTAACAGGACGGATTGCCGATGCATACTGGTCAGAACAATGGCGTTCAGCAACACCTACATATATATTGGTTTCTGTATATGGGTATCAGTCCATCGGTACTCGGGTGGCATACACGTTAGTAACTCCCGATTACTATACCGATCAGCTGGGTCAGTCATACTTATTGAGAGCATTCCTACAATGCAAGGGCTCATCTACAAATTGTAGAGATTCATGTAATACCCAAAATCATGACGACCACACAGGACATCTACTTTTCTCTCATTCTTGTTATTTGACTGGCCATGGTGTCATCGATCTTAAATCTGTAGGACCTTCCGAATCTCTAATTCTGAAGAATAGTACATAATATTTTCATGGAAATTTAAGTCGTATTGGACATACTGATCCTTCACAACCTTCATAACAAAATTAATAACAACAGGTTACACGTCTCCCTTCTCTCGGGCGCCACACTTTTCAGAATCTATACTTACATTAGTCCTTTTCGTCAATGTAGGAGCTTGATTTGAAGATGGTGATGTTGCGGTCCACGGAAATCGATGAGCGTTACAGCCCTTTGCATAATTTCGTGAAAATCGAACGCGTTTGAAAAACGCTCACGTGACTTTGTGCCTAGCCAAACAAAGGCGATTGATGAGATTAGATTTGGTATATGTCTCTTATCTTGTCCTCTCCATGACTCCACGCATATCTGATGATCTCAAAGAACGAATTGTTCAATTGTACTACACAGATGGGATGAAAATGATGGATATCTGAGACCTTACAAGATGCTCAATTGGACTTGTCTACAATGCAATCCGCAACTATCAAGATTTCAGGCAAGTGAACAATCCATTCGTGCGTCCTGCTGGGAGGCCATGTACCCTCACAGCAGAAGATCTTGCATATATGGAGGCCGTAATTGACGCTGATCCATCCATCTATCTTGATGAGATGCAGAGCAAGCTACGAGAGATCCAGGATGTTGAAGTGTCCATTGCAAGTCTTTCAAGAGCTATGACACGCCTCAATCTCTTACGAAAGACAGTAACAAAGGCTGCAGCTGAGAGGAACGAGGAGGTTAGGGCTATTTGGGAAGGTATGATGGCTCAGTATACCAACCCAGAGGTGTTTGTAGCTTTGGATGAGAGTGCTGTTGATGACAAGACTGGTCAACAACAATATGGATGGTCACCACTTGGAATGCAATGTGTCCGAAGGATGAGTTTTCTGCGTGGTGTACGATATTCCATACTTCCAGCACTCACAACGGATGGAATAATTGCACTGGAAATTGTGGAGGAGTCAATAACAAAGGAGCACTTCTTAAAGTTTCTACATGAACAAGTGGTGACTTATCATCCCCATTTCTCATCTCTATCCATGCTTATTTGACCTCCAGGCACCCCAATTAAATCCATATCCTGGTAAACAAAGTGTTGTCATACTTGATAACTGTGCAATACATCATGATGAAGATATCCGAGAGCTTGTAGAGGAACAGTGTGGTCAGTGGTGTTATAATATTTCTGCAACTTTTAGAAATGAGAGCTGATGCAGCAATCAGGAGCTTGTCTTATCTATCTCCCGCCTTACTCCCCAGATTTTAACCCTATAGAGGAAGCCTTCTCCGCCATCAAGGCCTTTTTGAGGAGGCACGACAGATATTTCACTGGCCCAGATCAAGTTCCATGGCTTGTAGCTCAGGCCATTGCGACAATCTCACCTGAAGATGCACTTGGGTGGTTCTCTGACTGTGGATATATGTAAACTATTAGGCATTGAGCACGAGGTTGTAAGTAATGTATGAAATGAGTGTATGACGGTGATTGTAAATGAATGAGTTCAATGAGACTGCTTGTAGAATAAGAATGGCGATTGAGTATACTACTTGTTGCGATGAGTCAACTTTGCCCTCTTCAACTCGATCTTACCGCACCATTCACGCGAGAACTTGCGTAATGCATAGAGTTGCCCTTCCGCAAGCCCAGTCAATTCCCTGAGGCATTCTACCGAAAGTGACGACTCGGAGATAGCATCGGGTGAGTATTGGACAGCCTTGAGGCGGTCACTAACAAACTCAATGTGATCATCCGATATTCCCTTTGAATGGCCAAAGGCTTTCAAGAAAAGGTCTAGCTCATCCTCAATGGCAGGAGGAGGAGATGACGGATGGGGAGGACTTGATGGCGGAAGACTAGAAGGAGGGGAGTGACGGCGACGAGATGGCTTCTGCATTGCCGAGGTCATATTGTGGGCCAACATAGTAACCATTGGCACGACAGTTGAAAGGAGCAGATTGGTGGCGTCAGGTGTTGCAGAAGGACCGTCGGATGAGCTATGCCCTGGGCCAGAGCGGCCACGTGGAACCTTAGCTACAGATGTAGACAGTCTGGTTGGGCCAACCCAAGCCTGAAGCAGCTCAGCTGGTGGTGGTCCTGAGGCAAGACACTGTCCAGCAACCTGAAATAGATCAGTAAAGATAATAATCATTGGGAAAAGCAAACCTACCACAGCTGCACCAAAAGCACCGAGGCGGAAGCAGTTGAGCTCAACGTGGGTAGCATCCTTATTGATGAAGCAGACTCCATGCTTCTGGCAAGCCCAAGTGGCCTTGATGTCCTCAATAGCACGTCTCAGAGCAACTTGATCGGATGAAAAGGTTTCTGTGGAAGGCACCTGATTAGATGGTAGATGATCAGTTCTTGCACTCAGGTGACAGAAATGCAACCTTACACGGGTGCCCTGTACAAGTTCAACACGATCTCTATCTGGGAAGGGACTCATTGGCTGACAAAGGTGTCAGATATTGTTATTCTCATGCAATTTTGACTTACGCGCTTGCGATTCTTATACCTGTCCATGGTGTCAAGGTTGAATGTAACACAAATCACATTGAGCTTTCCTTTGGTGCGACGAACTTGCTCGCAAAGCTGTTTGCGCATCATGTTCCAATCAGCCTCGTCTTGGATGACGGGGGCATGACTCTTGCCTCCCCTACAGATATGATATCAGGAATTATGAAAACCAGGAATCAAGATACAGATGGCGACTTACACGATACCAGTCCACAAGATCTGTGCCCCAGGACCACTGGTTGGTCCTGGAATGTAGGCATTTTGATACCCATGAGCACCAAGGGCAGCCGTGATGAATTGTTGGCGGGTCATGCTGAGGACCTTAATTGCATCTGGGGCATTCTTCGACTCGCTTTGCTTCTTGGGGCGGGATGATCGTGCACCCTTTATGTGCTCGACCCATTCAAGGGTAACGAGTACAAAAAACGGGTGCAAGACAACTAAAAAGGGACTGAGCACAGTTAGAAAGACAATTAATTTCGGAACGTACTCAAAGCATCGGGAGTCAGCGCAACTGTTGTCTCAGCATCTGCCATATCTTGAGACAGAGTGGGCGGGTCATTTGCCTGGGGGGCTTCGGCTAAAATAAGTTGAGGTGACTGCGACAGGATAGAAGAAAAGACGCACCTCCCTGGGCGGCATTTTCCCTTTCTACCTGGGCTGCAAGATGTGCAGGGGTCCCCGGGTTGTGATAAGGTCGTGCGAGATCAGGAGCCACAGTTGGCAGGACCACAAGCTCGTGGAATGCTGAGCCTTGGTTTGGATCGTTGTTTGACCAGCGGTTGACCATGGGAGAGGCTGTAAAGCACGAAGGGAGATAAAATGAGTGACGGAGGAGAACTGGAGAATACTTGCACATACCTTGAGATTTTATACCCAAATCCCTGTACTGAAAACTCAGCTCTCCCCCAATCGCTGGCCATGATCCGATTCCTCAAATCTACCGTTGCTGCTCTCTTCGTCTCAGATAATCTGACCCTTTGCAATGAGGAGGTCACTGGGTACACACCTTGAATATTTGGTACTATTTGCTGCGCTTTACGGAGAAAAAGAACAATAGACCAGCATATTTCAATAGTCGGCAGCCCCGAAACGAAGGAACACGTTGAACGGCAGAGAGAGCATGCAACAGATGAGTGGGCAACATTGACGAGGCAGAGGGTATACCCTGGGAAATCGTAAATGATCAAGCTGTGCATTGTTATTTGGCTAGGCACGAGGTCACGTGAGCGTTTTTCAAACGCGTTCGATTTTCACGAAATTATGCAAAGGGCTGTAAGGTAATGCGCGTGGTTTTCATGAGTGAACACTTGACCCCAAGAGCACGGATTCGGCGGACCGGATGAGCGCTCATGCTTTTAGCAGGTACATCCCCAAAAGGCGGAGTGTCATACATAGGGGGGTTGCAAGGTGAGATCCAGAGACGGTTTGTCAAATGAAGGAATAACGGATTCGAAGAATGTGAGTACAGGTGCTGGCTTTGACGGGTAAAAAGTTCGGCCCCTCATCGAATGTTGTGGAACAGGCCTGGGTTAGAATGAAAATTTGAAGTCAGGATTGATAGAGCAAGATTTAATAATTCATACTTTGTATCGAAGGCTTAACAGAGACTCTTACATGGGTCGAAGTTGTGTTGTGGACCGTGCCTACAACTTTTATGCGGGCCAGTGTCAGAAGGGATGGTGTGGATTTTCCGGTGACGAAAACAAAAGGAGGAAAACATTTGCAGTGCTGGCCATAAGAATTGGCATACGATAGGTAGAAAAATTGTACTTACAGCAATTCATCTGCGAGATCTACGCTCTAAGTTCCAGGTCCATGTCTTGAATGTTCTGCAGCCCTATGCGACGAATGGTTGTGAGAGGCGACGTGGAGGATTGAGGAGAACAGGCAAATTGAAACGGGTTGAGGCAGCTCATTTAAACATTGTTTCAGTTCCAAAAAAAATTAAAGGCCTGATAAAGGCGCTAAGAAATTTCCGAGAAAACATGAAAAATAGACATTGTTCCCAGTCTTCTGGGTCAGATCGCGCAAAAGTAGCTTGACTTTTGACGATTTAAGGTGAACCTGCGTCCCTGCCTAGTTACTTATGGTGCCTGTGTATGGAAATTTTCCAACCGCTGAATGCCCAATTCAGCCTCAAATATTTCCTTTATCGAGATCGAGCTTGGAGTCAAAGACAAGGAGATTATGAGATATGAACAATAACTGTTGAAAACATCAGTAAATGAAATCTGACTGGAGTTCGAGCACTAGAAACGTGATACACTATCAAGCACCATAAGGACGGAAAATAAGAATATGAAATCGATAATCTATGTACTCAAAAGCTAGTACATAGGAGCTCGATGCTATAATCTACAAATTAATAAAGTAAGCAATCCTCGTGCCGGCGGCCTTTCCGGAGTACGCCAGCCGCAAGAATCAAGATACAAAGTCTATTCTAATGGCAGTGAGTATTCCGCAAGATATTTCTACTCGGGAAACGAACGGAATCAAAAACAGTAGAATTCTACCCAACGGGGATGTCTCAGGCAAAATTGCCCAACCAATCCCGCAACCAATCTGATCATCAAGATGTACATATGATTAGCGTTTACAAGGGGCTTAGTGGAAAAATCCCACATTGAGTAAATGTTGAGCGCTATTCTGCATTCAACCCCGATGGTGGCGCTCTAGACCAGGATTCAAGATTACTCACAGTGCTTCCCTGCGCATCACCAAAAATAAACGCCGGGGACTTCTGACAAGTGGCATGCCTCTGCATAGTAGCAATTGTGTACGACACAAGTGGTAGGCGTCAGTCGGAAACCTGCTGGGAACCGGATCAGTCAGCAGTCTGGTCCAGCTGAATCTTGATCACTCAAAAAAATAAGACGACACGGCCCTCAGCCTGATCAAGGGCTAATCAGACGACATTGCTTAGTCGACCAATGCTCTCACCACCATGTTTGGTTAACTTTGGTTCTTTTCCACTGCGATCACCACCTTTCCTTGTCCGCCCCAGTCAGCACTATACTGTATAGCCTCCCTCTTCCCTTAACCCACTTACCTAAACCCTGGCATACTGTGCCTCCCGGCTGACATTCAACACATCTGAAAACGGAAAGGGGTCTCCATACTCACCCTTCCAGAACTCCCCGCACAGCCCTCTTTGCTTAGAATGAGAAAGCATCGATCAGCCCCAATCGCAAGAGGTTCTCTCACAGAACGGTATGTTTATTTTGAAGTATATTCTTCTGGGTGGATAGTTGATGTGGCGTGCTATCACGCCCATATCGCGTGAACTGCGATGAAGCTAGCACGCACGTACATGGAAATAGCTAAAAGGGCGCCCCCTGCGCATTGAATACATAATGATGCTTAGCACGGCTTTGCCACGGTGTCGAGGACGAGGCGGTGACATTGAATACTTTGCATTGCTCCTTAAACGTTCGACATGTAATGGGGGATTCTGCAAGACGTTGACCTACTATTATACACAGAGGAGCGACTGCAGAGTTAAACTTTGCAACACATCGATGGCTAAGATAAAATTGTACATTTTAATTGTATCGATTGCGATTCACATATTCAGTATGGATTGTCGAATATTTGAAGTGGAAATAAAAGGCGACCCACTATGTACCCAAATTTGAAGCTACATAGAGGATTCAAATATAAATGGAGTTTGTATTTCTCAAGTTACAGACACCAAGAAACATCAGTCAGTAGTCTGGACTTAGAAAGCCCTTGGAGGATTTCCACTGCGTGCCACCGCGTGCAGGTAGGGTGGATTTAAAGCCCTGGAACTGCCTCATTGTAGAGATGATCCACGGGAGCAAGATAAACGTTAGCTGCGTTTGGTGAATAGTAGAAACATTCACGTTATAAAACTCCCACACCAATCCGCAACCAATCGCACCTTTGCCTAATAAGTATTTCGATCGAGCTGTGAAAGCACAATCTATAAGAATGGACTGGTCAGAACAATGGAGAAGCGAATCTGGATAGGCGCCTGTATATGGGTATCAGTCCATCGATGCCCGGGTGGCATACGGATATTGGTGTTACTAGTTCCCCGCTGGTACCGATCACCTGGGTCAGTCATATTCTAAAAATGAGAGAGATCAATGTAATACCCATGAGCGTTTTACAAAGCCAAAATCTATAACGGTCATGGGAACTTCTCATTTTGTTGCTTGACTGGCCATGGCGTCATCGATCGTAGAGCTGTGGGCTTGCCAGCTGTCTAATTTCGGAGAATAAAATAGTAGTCGTAGTTATCGGGATTTCATTTATACACTCTCATTTGATCTCGAATACTTCTGGAGGTCAGCGATCGATGCCTACCCGGACTGAGTGCAAGGTGAGCATTGGGCTTCCCAGACTCAAGCCAACGATTTCTGTGTTGATGTAAAACTAATAATGTTGCGTATTGTAAGCCGAAAAAAGAAACCACCCCCCAGCCGTGCTGAGCATGGATACCCTTCCGATCCTTTAAATGTTAAATTTTGTATTTTTTCTGTTTGTTGCTTTTCTTCTTTTTAACATTTTTGATTAGTAGGTCCATGCGAGAAGGAAGAAACCTTGATACGCCAGGCCAGAACTGGACGTGACCCACCGGGACCCACGAGAACCGTGGGCGAAGTCCATGTGCCACGGAAATACGCTTACAGGCAGAAGAAGGAATATCGAACACTTGAACTACAAGAAATCGGTTAGTTGAATGGGTGCCGAGGGCAGCAAGGGAAAACATACAGCGTCTGAGATATGAATCCTGGAATACACATGGTTGTTTTACTGAGGAGAACCTGGGCGTTTAGAAGGGGGTATTTGAGAGCATCTTCTGAAACCTTCTCCTATCACACTGTAAGAGATGAACTCTATCCAAAAGTAAGGGCCATACTTCCAAGTTAATTTCTGGCTATATTCAAAGCAGTATTTATATATCAGCACTCAAGTGATAGATCATTCTTACCTTAGACAAAAACCCATTGGGTAATAATTTCTTGAGTACCTCAGTGGCATGAAACTAGAGGGAAAGCGTCAATATTATTTAAAACAGAATTGCACAACCTACAATATGTCCTTTAGCACTCTAGTACAGAGTTAGCTACTCGAACTTGGCGATGCCAACATGATGTTTACCGAAAATAATCTCGACCATTGAGAAGCAAGTTCTGAAGGAGACTGAGAAAATGAAATCGGTTAAAGGAGATCACACCCAACGGCGTACGAGAGAAGACCCACTGGTTCTTGGTTCGAGTAATACGTATTGTGGTTGATCACAATATCTCGCCCAGCGGTGTTAATCGCTGTGTCCCGGATTGACACATTCTGAGCACTATTGAACAAATTCACCTACAAAAGTCAGACGCTACTCTGAACAATTAAAGGAAGCGACAATGCTTTACATTCATCGGCTGCTCGCGGTCTGTATCTCCAGCTTGAATATCAGGATCAAAGCATTCATCAGGAATTGAAGTAGCCAATTCAAACGGCATCTCATCTTGAGCCCGTTCCGCATCTTTCTCAGTGGGATTTTCTGATGAGTGGGCGAAGGAACGCGAGGACGAGAGGGCGGCAGACCAAGTGGCCCAGGCAATGTTTTCGATTTCGCGTGAGCGAGGTTGGTTGGAAAGCATGGACCCATCGTACGGATAATCCTCCGAGTCGTCGCTGAAATATGCCGTTGAAGGGATTACTGTCGAAAAAAGATTAGCTAGGCACATTCACATAACTTGTGCGTAATAGTAAAAGAGCGACTCACAATACGGATGGGAATGCAAGTTGGACCGGACACACTGATCACACGGAAAGATGGACGGGACACAGTGATCGCAGGCTTGTTTTGAAGTCGTCTCGTTCGATGCAAATCGATAGCCTGCATCGGTCAGGGCCTTTTCGTGGCTGTGGCACTTGTTAACATGCCCCAATAGAAGATCGCTGCCAGCGTTTGGGAAAGGCTAAATTGTTGGAGTGTGCAAGAAAAAGCGCACCTTTTAGCAAACTGATCCCCGCAGTACTGACACTTGTATGGTCTATTGCTGGTGTCTGGACAAAAGAGTGAACGGAGCCCTTGTGAGGGCGGATCTGACGGAGCGACCACCGCTAGGGAGTGTAGCCATGGAGCAGAGACTTACGTGATCTCATGTGGCGGGCGACATGTTGAGGGCGGGTGAAGGTGGCCGGACAGATGGGGCATTTGTGGTCACCTCCCATGATGAGCAGAGCTGGTAGTGGGGGAGAGTAAAAGAAAAGAAAAGATGACGGCCTTCTTCTTTGTATTTAGCGCTTCAGCTTCAGAACTCAGATCTCGATTTCAGAACCTACCACCGCCTTCAATGCGGCTCCAGGAACTGCATTAATATATTACCCTGGAATACGAGGCCGCAGACGATCTGTCAAATACACCGTTAATATTTTAATGGGTGGTATCGATTGGAGTCGACGTCGATTGGTCACCGCCTCTCGGTGCATTCGCACGCTTCACACATTGCGTCAGCTTAACGACCGTCATGTACTTTAATACATGCCAATATGACGAACTTCACATTTTTATCATTCTGGATACCTAAACAGCACCAATTTGAAAAGTAACTTCACTGCAAAGCCTGAAAGCACCACCAAAATGACATTTCGAAGCAACCCAGAACGTGGAGGTGGGGGCCGTCGTAGTGTATGAGTTCCTCCTTTTTTTGAACCATTTTGAGACAAATTTGCCGTCCTCTCGAGACCCCCTTTAGCGCTTTTCAAGGTCGTATGTGGCATCCATCTTTGAGCTGCACCTTTCTCAGCACTCTCGAGCTGTTCACTCTGAGCCGCATTCATCCCTGCTCCTTCATGCCGCAGCTACACCAGTCTCGAGCGCCATTCGCCCTCGCTGCATCACATTTCAATTATTCTAACTTGCATCGCTCTTTCGATCACCAACCCACCCACTATCGCTCAAACTTTCTTGCACAATCTCGATTCACTCTCGTTCTTCGGGGCTGTCATTACCCTTGTTCTTCGAGGTCGAGCTTCGTTCAATCTTGGCCCTTCTCGAGCCATTCTTCAAACTGGGCCCACCATTAAGTCCACGAGGCCTCGAGCTCCATCTGTCCTCCATCCATTCCTCTTTCGCTGCCTCAAGCAACGTCTATAACCAGTTCTCCCTTACGCATATATCTGTTGCTGCACCTTGAAAGTCACCGATCTTCCATCCCCACCCTCTCGAGCCGCATAAACCCCTGTCATGTGAAGTTCCATCCTCACAATCTCAAGTCCCCTTACGTTTTCCACTACTCTCTCTATCGCCTCGTCCATCCTCATCCGCAGCTCCAGCCTTAACTCTCCCCAGGGCCTCTTCCTCCAATTCTTGATTTTCTTTTCGAATAACAAGGTGAGCGTCAATTATCTATATGTATCTTTCACCAACGGTTATGCGTGCCTTGGGTGAGCAGGAATGGGCGGTATGGAACCTCTCACAAGAAGAAACTTGACAATGATGGCGCACCAGATAGAATCAGTGAATAAAAGGGATGTCGAGCATAGGATCTATTGAGAGGTTGAGGAGCAATAAATGCACCTATGGTTCTGAGGCCGGTCCACACCAGGTTTCCTCTTGTGCTCTGGACATACTCGGCGATGACGTCTTCGAGGCGCTAGATGGTCACCTCCCCTCGGAAAGCGTTCTCTCGCTCTACTCTGCATATTTTATGGGCCATTATCGCATCCTCCCACATCCTTCTGCGTTGAGTTCCTTCCTCCGGCATTCCTTTCAACGACTGTATCCTCGGCGTCAGCCTCGGCGGCTGATAGCACCAGAGCGCAATATTTCCCGTCTGATTTCGACTGGTTCAACATGGAGGCATTCGATCACTATACGGTCTGTACGGCCTTGCAATCATTTCCCCCTGTCAGCTTTCAATTGTCCTCATTTCCTGCATGCGTGAAGCGATTCTTCGCAATCATCCGAGGGTCAGGCCGCATATAGCTGATTCTGGACATTTCTCGCGATGTTTGGTCTCGATAGTGCATTTTGACTCCCTTCTACATGGATTACTGGTCTGTGGGAAAAGATTTCTTCCGGCGGATTGCTACTTGTCTTACTCTCTCGAAGCTTTCGGTGTTTTTTTCTACATCAATAAGTATTCGGATTATAGGGCAACACAAAATGAGTTACTTGTACTTAACTGTCTAAATACAGTGGCTGTGACCCCGAGTTGATGCTGACTCCTTCGGGGAATGCTCCTCTTTAAGTAGCGTCGATTGAGCCCAGTAAGCCAATATCAAACCAGGTCCATTTCAGTAATAATGACGCCCTCCGCTCTCTACAACAAACTCCTCAACCTCTCCAATATTCACGCCAATCCCTCCAGCCTAGAAGAAATTCTGGCCATCCGCTCTTCCGACGCCATCCACGCATGGGGTCACAAGTACCTCGTCTCCCGTAACCCAAAGCTCGGCGACCAGATGGACAACAAAACCTTCGAGGCGCACCTCAAGAGCACAGGGCCCTACCTCGAATTTAATCCGTGCGAGATCCATGCCATCACGGTCGACGAGCACCAGCGGACGTCGGTCATCCACATGAGCTATTTCCTACGGCCGGCAAAGTCGGATGAGACGGTGGAGCAGGATCTGATCTGGACGTTAAAGTTCACGGACGATGAGGATGTGGATAAGATCTTGATCAAGGAGAGCGTGGAGTTTATTGATGCGGCGGCGAGTTCGAGGATTGGGGAGATCGTTCGCGGGATCCATGGGGATGTGAAGGAGGATGCCAGGGGGGGTATCACCCTTCGAGGATATTGAAGTGAGCATAAATAGATTAGACATATTTTCATTCGGCCTGGATGACGCTCGACGTGCGAGGGCAGGTCTTCGCTAGCCTAGAATGCTATATACCTGCTTGGATCCCATTCTAACTCCCAAATTCACGGTACAAATCCAATCAGCGAATCATGAAATAACCACAGAACCGAGTTCCGTGCTTGCATTCAGACCGTATCAAATCAGACTTGATAAACATCAGCCATATAGTTTGTATGGAATCAGACCTTGCATTCCAAGATAATCGCCCAAATTGTCACGTTCTAGCAGTTTCCTGAGACCCACACAACCAAGTCCAGACCAAAGGTTCAAGTTGGGGTAGTTTCTTTGATGCATCCTGCAATGGACCGCCGACTCATACCCACAAAAAAAAAAGAGAACAGCTATCAGCCTCGAGGAAATTTCCAAACCCGACCACAACTCAAGAGAAAACCGGAGAAACCAGAGCCATTTACCAACAGCACAACGCACTCGCCAAAATACCTATTCGCCAACTGTCGCGCTCCATCTCTCATTGCGATCAGATGCATCTCTCCCAACTTTGCGTAGCACCGTATTCGAAGCTAGAAAACGGTAGGATTATCTTGATGATATTGGGATTTTTCCTCTGTGGAAATGGTAACAACATGCCTTGATAGTTTCTTCCTAGCGTAGTAATGTGCTCACCATATTATCAACATATTCTGGTTTCGAATGTAGCACTGTGAATCCACTGTTAACAACATGTTGAGTCGTGACATATTCTACAAGTATTTCTAAATTCTGAGCACCAACAGTAGTTTGTTTAATATAGTTTGGTTATTTATTGCTGAAACATCGAAGAATATGATATGGAGAAAAGTTGAAAGAAGGGTTTATCTGAACTGTACGCTCGCCGGATCAATACCAAAGTTGCAGAACCTTCAAATATCATCTGTCGACAGATTTGATTAGTGGCCCTCTTCACAGCTAGATGCATTACTTACATTTTCTGTGTTATTCTTGCTCGGTGTCACGTTATAATGACTACTGCTAGTTGAGGCAGGTGAAGAATGTTCATTTTTATACTTGGGTTGAGAAGGATTTGAGAGAATGAGTATGCCCCGTTGTACCGATTGGGCGCCAAGTTCGCGAACGAGTACATCCCCAGGCATTCTTCTTGTCGGTGGCAACTTAGTCGGGGATCACCAATCCAGAATTGCCGAGTTCGTGAGGTGAGTGACTGTCCGTGGCCTCAGGAAATTAAACGAATACACACAGCCTTTTTGCCAAGATGCCAACAGGAACGGGATTTTCGACAACAGGTGTCAAAAACGTGTCCACCATGTCCCTTATTAGGAAAGTTCTTCCTTGTAAGGCAGGTTACCCTTATGGAGGCGAGGGCGTCCTCCCAGCTTCCTCTGATATTTGACTTGGGGTATATAAGAGAGATTAATTCTTAATCTATAAATTAGACACCTCAGGATGGTTCATGCAGTGGATTTCTTGCATCGCGCCTACCATTTTTAGAAGGATCTTCCGAATATGGGTCGCGGCATCTTCCGACACTGCTGTTCAACATTGCATTGCCCATACAAATCTAGAATGGTCTTCTTCAAGAGCCTAACAGTGTTGATGTGCTGATTAAAGTTGATCGCCTCGATGGAAACGTACCACTGGAATAGGAGGGTGGGGCAGTAAGCATGTACATATGGTTTTTATCTGAACACGATCCGTTATTGGTGGTAGATAATGAAAAAACCCAGATATACGCACTGAAAATGTTGTTCAAGTCCTCAGAGATCGTATTCAGACTCCCTAGTCCACTGGTGAAGTGGCTAGCAGAGAACCATTGCATGGTGCAATCCCATCCCAACTCAGCCTCAGAGCGGTAGCGTTCAGAGCGACTTTTGAGTACTGGCTATAATATAGGTAGAAAGAGGTTAAGCATCTCAAAAGTATCATGGTTGTTGGCGACCTGGTTCTTGGCTGCGTGTTACTGGCTGAGGTCTATGTACTCCTCTGCCATACAGTGATACGGTGGTGGTGGCGGTGGTGTTCACTCCCGTATGGATGCAACTATGTGATGTTGTAGCTGTCGCTCTTCATCCGCATTTGAGAGTTTTTGCACGAGGATTTTCGGCGTTTCGCTTTGCGCTACACCCAAGCGATGATCGTCATGAGCGATGTCTGGCGATCTCCGACGGATTTAACGCTTCCCCTTTTTAGCGACAGGCATTATTTCAATGCCCCACATTCTTGATCGCAGTGTAGTTACTTGTAACAGGAGATTCTTACCCAGCTCTATTGGGTCGATTGTAATGGAAAGATGCTCTCACAATATGTCAAGAAGTCCTTGTGACGACATGACCCAATTGCGTGTAACCGCAAATTCCGATTTTCCGTTGGAAATTGACGCCCAACGGGATCGACTTTGGTGGCCTAGAAAAGGTCAATTGGATGCCTTTATGGACCATTCTATCCATCTAGGCGAAGAGAAGCAAGATTCTCAAAGAACCCCTCTTCGAATTCATTATAGTACCCCGGCCTGGGGTCAGCTGGACATTCGCTTCTGCTAGCGCTCCATCTCCACTTCTGCCGACGCTTATGGAAGTGAATCTGATGCATGCGCATGTCACGTATTGGTATGCTTGTACGCGATCGGAGGTATAAAGGGCCTGGTATGCATCTATACTTGCTCTTCCGTACTCCTAGTGTCTCGCAGCACCTTTCCACTTGGACTACTACGACGAACAGATCGTTGAATTCGAGGGGAACGGCACCATGATGTTAACCGCATCCGCTACACTTGCCCTCCTATTCCACGGAATTGCAGCTCAGTCCACCTCGGGAGTAAGCACTGGAACACCCACCGTTACAGTGGCGACTGCGATCCCGAGTGCATCAGCGCCACTCGACCAGCAATTACCCTCACAGGCTGCTCTACCGCCGAAACAAGCGTGGTGCCCGTCGGATATTTTCTGCGCAGGGGCGGTGAGTGACGTCGCGAAGGATGAGAGCGACAAGTCGCGGGCTGATCGTGCTGTCATCATTCTTCTCACTCACAGTTGCTTCAAACCGTCAACGTCGCCCATCTTTACCCCGACGACAAGACTTTCGCGGACAAGGTATACCATTTTTATGGTTTTCTTAGCCTTAGAAACACTCATAATAATGACCTCAAAAGCCAACGAGCAAGAACCCACAAGAAGTTCTCAACGACTTCCAAAACATCTCGTCGGGCACCACCTACGGACAGGTGGTGAACTTTGTTGACGTCGATTTCGTGGGCGAAGGACAGGAGTTACAGGCGCTTCAGCTTTCCAACTTCAATGCCCAACCGCCTTTCTTGAGCAATGTTACTGCGACCCTACCCAAGGCGTTTGCTCAGACAGTGCATGGATTCTGGACACAGCTCATTCGAGGCACCAACTCTTCAACTCTCTGCGGATCTAGTGGGAAGTGCGAAAGTTCATTGATCCCTCTCAACCACACGTTCGTTGTGCCTGGTACGTGCTTTGGTTGCCTGGAAGCGAGAAACATGCTGACGAAAGGACCCGGATAGGTGGACGATTCAGGGAGCAGTACTATTGGGACAGTTTCTGGATCGTTGAGGGTCTTATTGAGTCGCAACTTTTTGATATCGTCAATGCCACCCTCCAGAACTTCATGGACGAGTTGCAGAACTTCGGGTTCATTCCCAATGGGGGGCGCATATACTGTACGTAGGACTTTGAGCACCAGAGGGCGCGTTTAGCTGACATATCAACTCTTTTTATCAGATCTGAATAGGTCTCAACCACCTCTGTTCACCCAGGTAAGTTTACACTAAATATATGCACAATATTCGTGCTGATGGCTTGCTCCCCAGATGCTAGCGCGCTATGTTGAGGCGAGTGGTGATCGGAGCATCCTCACCCGGGCTCTGCCTTTGGCTGAGGTGAGTTAATACTCGCATACACTTACCTCTCAGTACTGACACAATCTATAGAAAGAGATGAAATGGTGGGCCGACAACCGATCCTTGCAGGTCAAGAGCCCCTTCTCCAACAGCACCCACACGGTGTACCACTACTCCGTCACCAATACTGCTCCTCGTCCAGAGTCATACCTCACTGGTACGTGTTCCACCAATCCCGACGTGTTGTACTATTCGCTCACCTTTTCCTGGCGCCTAGATTATACCTTGGCAAACGGTGCATCTTCCGGACCTACACTCGACGACAACCAAAAGGCTGCGTTGTATGCTGAACTCGCTAGCGGCGCAGAGTCCGGATGGGACTACACCATGCGGTGGTTCCATGCTGCCAATGCCACTGGTGGACTAAGGAACCTGAATGTAAGGAATACGGTTGCTGCGGATTTGAACAGTATACTCTGTGCGTACTCTGGGTTCATGTTGTTTTCTTTGGTGACTGAAACGGATCGTGTCCAGTTAAGAATCATATCCTCCTCGCCGGGCTCTACAATACAACTAACGGGACGGCTGTGAATGGGCACATCAACGCCGCTGGGTTTTTGAAGGAAGCAATTCTAGATTTGTTGTGGGATTCAAACAAGGTGTGTATCGTATTCCTTTCGATTTCTCCGAGCCTCGGATAGTCGCTCATCGCACGAACTCTGCAGCTGGCGTTTTACGACTTTATTCTGGACACAAACACCCGAAGCAACGTGTTCAGTGTCGCTGCTTTCTATCCATTCTGGAGTGGCATTATCCCTGATCAGGTTGCAAACGACGAGAAGAGTGCCTTTGCGGCGTTTTCATCCGTGAACTTGGTGCTTAATCGGTACAATGGGACATACCCGACCACTTTTGTTGATACCGGCTTGCAATGGTAAGATCGTTCGGAATTTTGGAAGTCACTAACCGGCTATATATCGCAGGGATGCTCCCAACACCTGGCCGCCTCATCAGTATATCATTCTCAAGGCTCTTCAAGCCCTCCCCGCCAACGTATCAAAAGGTGCTCTCCCGTCGCCCGCCTCGAACCAGTCCACATTCGACCTCATCCCGTCCGGCCAACTCGGCCTCTCCGAAAGTCAACTCCCCGGTCAACCTCTCCACGGTGGGTCCACCATCGTCAATGCCACAACGTCCGGCCCCAACGCGGATTTCAACAAGGTCAATGGGACCGTGACAAACGGGGGTGGCGCTGTATCGGGTGAGGGATGGAGCGCGGCATTACAGAGAGAGCTGGCGAATAGGTATTTTGCGAGTGCATTGTGCAGTTGGTACGTGGCAGACCTCACAGTATAATCTTTTGGAGGCTGATGACTTCGCCGCTTATTTTCTTAGGCATGCAACTGGAGGTCAAATTCCGGGCGTCCTACCCAGGCTATCCGACGCTGAACTTAATGTGACATTGAGCCAGAATAATACAGGAAATGTGAGTGACTCACGGACACACGTTTCTGTGAAAGAAATACTGATCGACCTCTTATCGACAGATGTTCGAAAAGTTCTCTAACTTGGATATTGATTCTGCTGGCCGTGGTGGCGAGTATACCGTCCAGGTAAAGTCCTCATTCAGATTCATCTTACGATACGTTCACTCACTCTACTACTCTGTTAGGCTGGATTTGGGTGGACGAACGGCGTTTTGCTCTGGATTGCAAGTAACTACGGCTCTGTCATTGCGGCGCCTCAGTGTCCAAACTTGCTTGAGACACCTTCTACCTCTGGAAACCAAACGTCGGATGCGCAGGCGTTGTTGAAGTCTAGGTTATATGGCTCTTTCTCTGTAATTATCGCCACAATTGCTATTCTCGTGCATCTATTACAGTAAATGGGACTGTATACGTATCAGCCTTGGGCGTTAACTAGTTAAGAGTTGTAAATAAAATAAAAGTAGTGTTTACTTCAGCAATGAAACCGATTGTACGTCTATATATTAGACTCTATATTCAATTGACGATAACCCGGCGGTATACTTATTCAGAGTGAGTCCAGGAACAATCTGAAGTGACAACAGGGCAGTCACTTCGTCTGCAGTACCAGGACGGCAGGACGGACCGACAACCCCGGGACATACAGTGAGCTAGTGAGCCAATGCAATAGGATTTGGATCACTTCACAGAGTATCAGTAGAATAATGATGAGGAAGATTTACAAACTATTGGTGGTGTTCCAATAGGTTGGGTGTGCGTGGGGCACTGGCGGCGGCGTGAAAATGGAAAATGAAAGTCCAGTTCACGTGACTCCAAAAGTGGTACTCAAGCGAGGGT
>Ga0247742_10000786_pt1 | contig 24254 bp, 25 predicted proteins | sample UWRJL208509C2_FD_180944 | JGI IMG/M metagenome (GOLD analysis project Ga0247742, IMG submission 180944) | Plant litter microbial communities from Arlington Agricultural Research Station in Wisconsin, United States - UWRJ-L208-509C-2 | ecosystem: Environmental > Terrestrial > Plant litter >... | reverse complement strand
CGTTGGCCGCTGGCTTGGGTGTGAATATGTGCGCTGACCTGTGGAGCTTTGCCCTCTCGACTTACGCCCGCCCGGGCGTCGAGGACGCGTGCCTGCGCTTGCAGGCGCAAGGGGCTGATGTGTGCCTGGTGTTGTGCGGGTTGTGGCTGGAGCAGCGGGGTGTGGCGCCGGAAACGTCGCGCTTGCAGGCACTGCGGCAGATCGCCGGGCCGTGGCAGGCGGAGGTGGTTGAACCGCTGCGGCAAGTACGCACGCGATGGCGGGCCATGGCGCAGCAGGATGCTGAGCTGGGAGCGTTACGGGAGCGGGTCAAGGCTTTGGAATTGGATGCAGAAAGGCTGCTGCTATCACGCCTGGAAGGTGTGGCGCAGCGTTGGCCGATGGCCGAGGTGAATCATCAAGCATGGGTTGAAGGACTGGCGGCCGAAGCCGCCAACCTTGACCACGACGCGCTGCATCAGCTGCGCGCCGCGGTTACCGGCACTTAGGAAGCGCTGGTTGGGGTGACGCTTGGCGCTGCCGGTGCAGGCGTGCTGCTGGCCGGAGCGGTTGGCGCTGTGGTGCTGGCAGCAGGTGCAGCCGGGGTCGCAGGCTTCGCAGCTGGAGTAGCTGGTTTGGCTGGTGCTGGCTTGGCGGCGGCAGGTTTAGCGGCTGGTTTGGCAGCTGGTTTGGCAGCAGCAGGTTTGGCGGCCGGCTTGGCAGCTGGTTTCGCAGCAGCAGGCTTAGCGGCCGGCTTCGCGGCTGGTTTTGCAGCAGCAGGTTTAGCGGCTGGCTTGGCAGCTGGTTTTGCAGCAGCAGGTTTAGCGGCTGGCTTCGCGGCAGGTTTTGCAGCAGCGGGTTTAGCGGCTGGCTTCGCAGCTGGTTTCGCAGCAGCGGTTTTAGCAGCTGGCTTCGCGGCTGGTTTCGCAGCAGCAGTTTTAGCAGCTGGCTTGGCAGCTGGTTTCGCAGCAGCAGTTTTAGCGGCTGGCTTGGCAGCTGGTTTCGCAGCAGCAGTTTTAGCGGCTGGCTTGGCAGCTGGTTTCGCAGCAGCGGTTTTAGCGGCTGGCTTGGCAGCTGGTTTCGCAGCAGCAGTTTTAGCAGCTGGCTTGGCAGCTGGTTTTGCAGCAGCGGTTTTAGCGGCTGGTTTGGCCGCTGGTTTTGCAGCAGCGGTTTTAGCAGCTGGCTTGGCAGCTGGTTTTGCAGCAGCAGTTTTAGCCGCTGGTTTGGCAGCCGATTTAGCCGGTGCTTTTGCCGCAGGCTTGGCCGCAGCTTTTGCAGGTGCCTTGGCAGCGACTGCCTTGCTGGCTGGTTTTTTCGCTGCGCTGGCTGCAACGGCCTTAGCCGGAGCACGGGTGCTCAGCACTTTGCCTACAGCTTCCTTCACACGACCAACACCCTGGGCCAATTTCAGGCTCTCGGAAGCATCACGCTTGAGTTGGGAAATGTAGGTGCGGGTTTCGGATTGACGATCCTTGAGGGCGTCGAGCAAGTCCTCAAGTTCTTTGACGGCGTCCTTGGCCTTGGCTTGTGCCTTGGCTTTGCCAGCGGTCGCTGCGCCTTGCAGTTTGGTGCGGGATTTGTGCAGTTTTTCCTGAGCTTTGCCGCGTTGTTTTTCAAGCTTGGCGAGCAACTTCTCAGCATCAGCCAAGGCTTGTGAACAGGCGCTTTCCAAATGTTCGAGCAGGCTGCCCGAAAGTTGTTGGAGCAAATGCAACGGGGTATTTACAGGCTTCTGTTTGGCCGACATGGTTTACCTCCTGGCTGACGTGGGTGCGGCTCATACTAGCCCTCTGCTCTTACCGCCGCTAGGGCATGTTGACAGTATCGATTGGCTTGCGTTGCACCGCACGAAAATTCTTATTGATATAACGAAAATCCACGCCACTTTTTAAGCATTCACACTGGCATAATCCATCGCACTTTCGGCTGGAGAACGCCCATGTCGCGTTACCTTTTTTTAGTGTTGAGCGTGGTGCTTTGCGTGGCCAACGCAAGCGAGAAATCCCCCTCCAAAGATGACCACGACCTGGCCTACAGCCTGGGCGCGAGCCTGGGTGAGCGCCTGCGCCAGGAGATGCCTGGGTTGCAGGTAGAGGCGCTGATCGACGGACTCAAACAGGCCTATCAAGGTAAGCCACTGGCCCTGGACGACACACGCATCGAACAGATCCTTGCCCAGCACGAAGCACAAAACGCGCCGGACAATCGAGCACCACAAAGTGAAAAGGCACTCGCTGCCGAGCAACAATTTTTAGCCAGTGAAAAATCCAAAAGTGGTGTGCGTGAATTGGCAGACGGCATCCTGCTGACCGAACTGACCCCTGGCAGCGGGAAGAAACCGGCGGCCGATGATCGCGTGCAAGTGAATTATGTTGGGCGGTTACCCGACGGGACCGTCTTCGACAAGAGCACACAACCTCAGTGGTTTCGCCTGGACAGTGTGATCAGTGGCTGGCGCAGTGCGTTGCAACAGATGCCGGTGGGCGCGAAGTGGCGCCTGGTGATTCCATCCGACCAAGCCTATGGCGCTGATGGCGCAGGCGAACTGATCCCGCCTTATACGCCGCTGGTATTCGAGATCGAATTGCTCAAGGCGGGCGCCTGAGCCCAAACGAAAAACGGTGCGCAATGCGCACCGTTTTCTTGTGTCGGGGGGAGTCAGGCCTTAGCCGTCAACTCTTCCTTGTGAGCGTTGTGCAGCACTTCGATCAGGCAATCTTCCAGCTCGAAACGCTCGTGAAGCAAACCACCCAGCTCTTTGAATTTTTCTGCAACGCACTGGCCGGCATCACACAGGTCGTTGAACGCCAGCAGCTTCTCGGTGATGACATCGATGCGCGGGTAAAGCGTCTCCGCCAAATCGAGGCCACGTTGATCGTCGAAAGCCTCGGCCTCTCTGGTCAACTGCTCGTAGATACCGAAGTGCCCCGCCGATACGTAGTCCACCAATACGCCGCAGAATTCCTGCAACGGCTTGCGGTTCTCGCTGAGCGCTTCGGGCTTGGCACCGAGAGCATCAAAGGCCCGAACCAGTTCGTGACGCGCTTTCAACCAACCATCGATCAGTTTGTGCACCCCACCCCAGCGTTCCTGAGCATTCTGACAACGTTCCAGCATGATGATCTCTCTTCCCTATAGGGGCGCCGCACGCTGCCCGCGCAACACTTCAAGGTTAAAGCGGCAACCGGGCAAAGGTGCATCGAACAGTCTGTTTCAATAACGCGTGCGGGCCAGATTATGCCCGCACGACTATGTCATCAAGGTACGCAGGAGAGAAAGTTCATACAAGTGTTTAATCCCTTCCTACAACCTGCGGTTACCTGTCAGTGCCGTGCAAGGCCAAAACGCTGGCTCAGCAGCAACCGCGAGAACTGCGCGATGCCAAGGATCAGCATCGCCACGAAGAACAGCAGGCTCCACTCGGGAATACTCAAGTCGAACAGCGTCCAGTTGATTTCCACGCAGTCGACGGTGCCCTTGAAGATCAAGGCCAACGTCTCTCTCAGCGACAGGTTCTCGATCATGGACTGAAGGCCGGGCCAACAGGCAGGCAACTGTTCCGGCGACGTATTTTGCAGCAGCACCTGGCGTACGGCGGTAATGGCGCCCAGCACTGCACACCCCATGCTCGCCGCCCAATACAGGTAGATCCCGGACCGCTTCGGCCCATGAATCGCCGCCACGAGATTGATCAGCGTGAAGGCAGCCACAAGAATTCGTTGCACCTGGCACAGGAAACAAGGCCGCAAAAACGCGGCGTATTCCAGGTAAAAGGACGCGCCCAGCGTCAGCGCACCAGCCAGGAACGCCAGGAGGAACAGGGAGCGTGAGGGGGCCAAAGACATTGTTTATCCGCAACGCAAGAGATAGGTAGTTACGGTAGAGGAAAGACCTTACCCCTTTCAATACGCGCCAGAGCAGACGATTCCGCGAGAGCGTAGGGATATCCCGTCAGAAGGCGAGCGATTAAACGCGCGTCTACGTAGGAGTTTACTACAAGCCGTATTGACTACAGCTATTGGCGTTATTGAAGGGTTGGCCACCAGACAATTCTGAGGCAACCCTTACTCTGTTTCCTACTTCAAACCCGTGCCGGCACCGGCAGCGGTGACGCCAGCAAACGCTTGTCCAGCAAGCCCAGGCCTTCCTGGAACAACTGGTTGCTGCGCTCGGTGTCGCCCAACTGCGCCAGCAGGCGTGCCAGCTCGGCGCAGGCCTCAGGGTTGCGCTGCACCTGAAGGCTGCTTTCAAGGTAATCCCGCGCCTTGCCCCACAAGCTGTTTTGCAGGCACAGGCGCCCCAGGGTCAGCAGCAGGCTGGCATCGCCTGGATGGTCCTTGAGCCAGCCTTCGGCGAACTTCAACTGCTTCGCCGGATCGCTGCCACGCAGCAGCCCGTAGAGCCGGATCAGATGACTGTCGTACTCGCGCTTGAGGGCACCGCGCAGCACTTCTTCGGCCTTGGCGTCCGCGCCCAACTGGCGCAGTTGTTCGGCGTACGCCAGCACCAGTTGCGGCTCCTGGCGCTGGGCCGAAGTCAGTTGTTGCCAGGCCAGCTCCAGGGATTGCTGCCCGGCCTCGCCCTGCTCTTCGCGCTGGGCAGCCAGGGTCAGGTTCTCGCCCCAGGCGCGTCGCTCCAGGTCGGCCAACTCGGCAGGCGGCAACACCTTGTCCTTGCGCAACTCCGGCAACAGCCGGATTACCGAAGACCAATCGCCACGCTGTTGATACAGCCGCTGCAGTTGGCGCAATACCTGGACGTTATGCGGATGACGCTCATGCATGGCCTGCAGGGTGACCAGGGCGCCATCGGTGTCACCGCGGTCCATCTGCAACTGCGCATGGCTCAAGGCTACCGCCAGTTCGGCCTGGGGCTGGCGCTCAAGTGCGCGTTCCAGCAGGCCATCCGCTTCCTCATAACGGCCCTGTTCGTTGGCCGCACGGGCGGCGCCGAGGTAGTAGAGCAATGGCTGGCGTTCGGCTTCGGCCGCACGGTGCAAGTGACGCTCGGCACTGGCCCAGCGCCCTTCGGCGAGGTCCATCTGGCCCTGCTCGATGGCAACCTGGACCCGACGGCTGCGGTTGCGCCGCGACCACGGATTGACCACGCCACCCGAGGTCAGCACCAGGCCCAGCAGCACCCTGGCCAAATAGATCACCAGGCCGATGGCAAACAACGCCACCAGCGTCGACCACAGCCCGGACTCGTAATGCAGCACATGGGGATAAGTAATCAGCACGTAGCCGGTATGTTTCGAAATGCCCACGGCCAGTGCCAGGGCGATCGCAATCGCCAGCACCAGGATCACATAGAAGCGCTTCATCGGCTTTACTCCTGGGTCGCCGGCTTGCCAGCGGAAGCCTTGGCTTCCTCGGCAGACAGGTGGCGACGGTCAAGGTAAGCCTGCACGGCAGCCAGGCTCGCGGCCAGGTCCGGCGTGACCACCGAGACGGCCTTGGGCTCAAGCTCGGCAATACGGGCCAGCATGGCTTTGCTTTGCGGGTTGTCTTGATTGAAGTTGTCCTGCAACACGCTGCGAGCCTCGCCCAGGGATCGGCTGTACACCGCCGGCTCGCCGTTGAGCGCCGCCCATTGCGCCTGCTCAAGTGCAAGGCTCAGGGCCAGGCGCACCTGGTTCAGGCCTTGCCCTGCCAGGAGCGGGCGAATGTTGTCATCAGGATTGAAGTCGATGCGGAAATACCGCGAGATCTGCGCCCACCACTGACTCCAACGGCTGTCCGTGTCGGTGGTCGGACGCCCATCATTGGCCGCTTCAGGGAGTTGGTATTCCGGCGCGATGGCCGCCAACTGCACGACCTGATCGCGCAATGCCGCCAGTTGCAGGTACAGCCCGGTACGGTCGGGCTGTTCGATATTGCGCAACGCGGCGAGGCTCTTGGCCAACTGCTCACGGGCGGCGTAGGAGCCAGGGTCACTTTGTTCGCGGAGGATTTCGTCAGCGCCCTGGACCAGTGCCTGGGCACTGTTGATGTCCTGCAAGGCGGAAAGACGCAGGCTGGCCAGGCGGATCAAGTGCTCGGCCTCGGCCAGGCGCCAGTCCTGGCGGCTGGCCCCCAGCACCGTTTCCAGGCGCTGGCTCAGACGTTGTTGATCACCCTGCAATTGCGCCACCAGCCGGCGACGCTCTTCCAGCTCATCGGCGCCGGGCAGTTGCCCCAGGCGGGCCGACAGCTGCTGCTGGCTCTGCTTTAGGCTCTGGGATTGGTCGTCCAGGGTTTGCACTTGGCCCAGCTGTTGCTGGCTGCTCGCCTGCAGTGCGCGGACCTGCCAGATCCCCCAGCCACCGGCGGCAACGCCGGCGGCGCCGAGCAACAAGGCCACGATGGCCAGGCCATTGCCACGGCGCGGGGCGGTGGTGACCGGTGTCTCAACAGGCGCATCAAGCGCGGGCTGAGCTTCATCTTTAGGCAAGGCTGTTTCGCTCACGTATCCATCCTTTGCGTATTAGAGAGTGGGAACGGAAACACTCCGTAACGCCACTAACAAAGCCGCGGCACTGGCGCCACGACAATCCACAACTTCTTGCGCGCCAGCGGCACGCGCCATCTCGGCGACTCGCGGGCTGGGCACGAACAACGGCAGCTGTGCCACCTGGGGCCAATCTGTACCGGCCAGCGCTTGCAGGTGTAAAAAACCCTGCCCACTGCTGACCACCACGCCGTTCAAGCGTTCCACGTTTATGCGCTGGGTCAGCGTTGCACGGTCGTAGTCCGGCAGGAAACGGCGATACAACTCCAGATAGTCGACACTAGCACCTTGCTCGCGTAAACGCTCAGCCAGCAGCTCTCGCCCGCCCTCGCCCCGCAGGATCAGCACCCGGGCGCCGGGCTTCGAGATAGCCTCGCGCAAGGCGACCAGTTCAAGCAAGGCTTCACTGTCGTCGCCGTCGTGGGGATAACTGACATCAAGGCCATGCTCGGCCAACACCTGCGCCGTAGCAGCGCCGACACTGAACCACGGTAACGCCGGCGGTTGCGGCCAGTGTTGAGCCAACAACTGCAAGCCCAGGCGCGCGGCCGGCTTGCTCACCACGATCACCGCGCAATAGCGGTCCAGCTCGCGAAAAACAGTCTGTTGTTCAGGCGTGACAGGCAGCGCTTCAATCTCCAGCAACGGCAGGCTGCTGCTGAAAACACCTTCTTCGGATAACGTCGCCGCCAGGGCCGCCGACTCCTCGGCAGGCCGCGTCAGCAGCACACGCCATTGCATCACTGCGGCCCGGCCTCGCCGTACACCGCTTGCAGAATGGCACCGGCGCCTTTTTCCAGCAGTTCCTCGGCGACCTTGATACCCAGGCTGGTGGCCTCGCTTTGCGGCCCGCGAATCTCTGCGGTGAGCAACAACCCACCACTCGGGTCGCCCACCAGGCCACGCAGCCAGAGGTTCTCGCCCTCAAGCACGGCGTAACAAGCGATCGGTACCTGGCAGCCACCGTTGAGGTGCTTGTTCAGGGCACGTTCGGCGGTGACGCGAATTTCGGTGTCCTGGTGATCCAGCGGCTTGAGCAGCGCATGAATTTCGCTGTCGGCGGTGCGGCATTCAATGCCCACAGCGCCCTGCCCGCCGGCCGGCAAGCTGTCTTCGACGCTGATGGCCGAGGTGATGCGGTCTTCAAAGCCCAAGCGGATCAAGCCGGCTGCCGCGAGAATGATCGCGTCATATTCACCGGCGTCGAGCTTGGCCAGGCGAGTATTGACGTTGCCCCGCAGGAAGCGGATTTGCAGGTCCGGGCGGCGGGTCAGCAACTGCGCCTGGCGACGCAGGCTGGAGGTGCCGACGACGCTGCCCAGCGGCAGCTCATCCAGGGAGGCATAGGTATTGGAAACGAAGGCATCGCGGGGGTCTTCGCGCTCGCAGATGCAAAACAGGCCCAGGCCTTCGGGGAAGTCCATGGGCACGTCTTTCATCGAGTGCACGGCGATGTCGGCTTCGTTTTCCAGCAGCGCGGTTTCCAGCTCCTTGACGAACAGGCCCTTGCCGCCGATTTTCGACAATGGCGAATCAAGCAGCTTGTCGCCGCGACTGACCATGGGCACCAGGGACACCTTCAGGCCAGGATGAGCCTGCTCAAGGCGTGCTTTGACGTATTCGGCCTGCCATAAGGCCAGGGCGCTTTTACGGGTGGCGATGCGGATTTCGCGAGAGGACATGGATCAATCCGTACTGAATAGATACGGCAGATAATAACAGCTCAGGCAAATGCGCTTTGATTTGAATCAGCAAGTGCGGGGCCTCCCTGGCCGCGTCGCACCGGGATATGGGCGGTGAAGCTCGCGTCAGCCCTCGGGCTAAAGCTGCTGCATCATCTTGCGCACACCGGCGACATGGCGCCGGCTGACGATCAAGGCGTCGCCATTGAGGCCCTTCAGGAACAGCTGAAAGTGCCCAAGCGGCGTGCGCTGCAGACGCTCGATTCGCTCGCGGGCCACCAGCGCATTGCGGTGGATGCGCACAAAGCGGTCGCCAAATTCATCTTCCAACGCCTTGAGTGGCTCATCGAGCAGCACTTCACCAGCCTCGTGACGCAAGGTCACGTACTTGTGATCGGCGATGAAGTAGACCACCTGGTCCAGGGGAATCAACTCGATGCCCTTGCGGGTACGGGCGCTGATATGGCTGCGTGGCCCATTGCCGCCCTGGGCTGCGGGCTGGGTCAAGGCTGCCAGTTGGACACGATTGGGACGCTCGGCCTTTTTCAAGGCGCGAAGCAACGCATCGGCATTGATCGGCTTGACCAGGAAACTGGCGCCGCTGGCATCCAGGGCCTCGGAAGAGAACTCATCCTGGGAGGCGCACAGCACCACCGAAGGCGGCGATTCTCGCTCGCTCAGGCGGGCAGCCACCTGCAAGCCATCAAGGCCCGGCATGCGGATGTCGAGCAACACGACGTCCGGCTTGAGGCTGTCAATAAGGGCCAAGGCTTCCTCGCCACTGGTGGCGCTCGGCTCAAGGACATTGTAACCCTCGAGTTCACTGACCAAACGGCTCAGTCGCTCGCGGGCTTGGGGTTCGTCATCAACGATCAGGACATTCATATTGCGCTGGATTCCTGCGTGAGTCTCGCACAAGGATAGCGTAGACAGGTGCGGTGACTTCCGTCACGGCGATCCACGCTAAGACTAGCGCGAGCGGCAAAAAGTGCCCCGAGAGTGGCACCAATATTTACCCGGACCTGTTCAATCGCGCCCAAAGCCTGCTGCCTTCGGGCATCGTCGTAGGGTTTGCTGATACACAATACGAACACCCCCTCTCTAATGGATAGCCTGGAGTTCGACCTCATCGCCCGGCATTGGTGCAGTGCACCTTCTGTCAGCGCGAAGCTCTATCAGTGCAACTGTAGACGCTGGCGAAGACGATATTGCTCAATCGTCAAATATCGTTTCAATAAACACGCTTTGTTTGACCAAGGACCGCAAGTTTCCCCCCCCGATCGGTCCTGGCTCCAGTCTCGTCCTGCGCGAGTCCGGGGGCAAGGCACTTAGCCATCCTGGAAACAAATAAAAATGCCCCGCCCCGGCATCGTCGCCTCCGGGGGCAACCCTGTTATTATCGGCGCCACACTTTCATGCCCTCTTTCCAGCAGATCACGAGCGAATCCATGAGCACCGACAAGACCAACCAGTCCTGGGGCGGCCGCTTCAGTGAACCCGTCGACGCCTTCGTCGCGCGCTTCACCGCCTCCGTCACTTTCGACCAGCGCCTCTACCGCCACGACATCATGGGCTCGATCGCCCACGCCACGATGCTGGCCAAGGTCGGCGTGCTGACCGACGCCGAGCGCGACAGCATCATCGACGGCCTGACCACCATCCGTGGCGAGATCGAAGCCGGTACCTTCGACTGGCGCGTCGACCTGGAAGACGTGCACATGAACATCGAGGCCCGCCTCACCGACCGCATCGGTGTGACCGGCAAGAAACTGCACACCGGTCGCAGCCGTAACGACCAGGTGGCTACCGATATCCGCCTGTGGCTGCGGGACGAGATCGACCTGATCCTGGCAGAAATCACCCGCCTGCAAAAAGGCCTGCTGGAGCAGGCAGAGCGTGAGTCCGGCACCATCATGCCCGGCTTCACCCACCTGCAGACCGCACAGCCTGTGACGTTCGGCCACCATCTGCTGGCCTGGTTCGAAATGCTCAGCCGCGACTACGAGCGCCTGGTGGACTGCCGCAAGCGCGCCAACCGCATGCCTCTGGGCAGCGCTGCACTGGCTGGCACCACCTACCCGATCGACCGCGAATACACCGCGCAGCTGCTGGGTTTCGACGCCGTGGGCGGCAACTCCCTGGACGGCGTGTCGGACCGTGACTTCGCCATCGAATTCTGCGCCGCGGCCAGCATTGCGATGATGCACTTGTCGCGCTTCTCCGAAGAGCTGGTGCTGTGGACCAGCGCGCAATTCCAGTTCATTGACCTGCCGGACCGCTTCTGCACCGGCAGCTCGATCATGCCGCAAAAGAAAAACCCCGACGTGCCGGAGCTGGTACGCGGCAAGAGCGGCCGTGTATTCGGTGCGCTGATGGGCCTGTTGACCCTGATGAAAGGCCAGCCGCTGGCCTACAACAAGGACAACCAGGAAGACAAGGAACCGCTGTTCGACGCCGCCGATACCCTGCGCGACTCGTTGCGTGCCTTTGCCGACATGATCCCGGCGATCAAGCCCAAGCACGCCATCATGCGTGAAGCGGCCCTGCGCGGTTTCTCCACCGCCACAGACCTGGCGGACTACCTGGTACGCCGTGGCCTGCCGTTCCGCGACTGCCACGAGATCGTCGGGCATGCCGTGAAGTACGGCGTGGACACCGGCAAGGACCTGGCGGAAATGAGCCTGGAAGAACTGCGCCAGTTCAGCGACCAGATCGAGCAGGACGTGTTTGCGGTGCTGACCCTGGAAGGCTCGGTGAATGCCCGTAACCATATCGGCGGGACTGCACCGGCGCAGGTGAAGGCTGCCGTGGTTCGCGGCCAGGCATTGCTCGCCAGCCGCTAACCCAAAGGTAAGTACCCCGGCAAACAAGGGCGAACACTGAACCTGTGGCGAGGGAGCTTGCTCCCGTTGGACTGCGCAGCAATCCCATTTTTGGGGCCGCTCCGCTGCCCAACGGGAGCAAGCTCCCTCGCCACAAAAGCAGTTTTTATTTCTTCGCAGCAATCATCGCCATAAACGCCGGCATCGCCGCTTCCTTGTCCGCCGCCACCCGCTGGGCATTCGGCAGCGCCTGCAAGCGCTCCAGCAACGCCTTGGCCTTCGGCAACTCAGCTAACAGATCCAGCCCGAACAGCTTCCCGGCCACGGCACAGGCCAGGTCCACGCTGTACACAAAATACAAATCCGCAATCGTGAAGCTGTCTCCTGCCACATACGGCGCAAACTTCCCGTGCCGCCCCAGCGATGCGATCCCCAGCAATAACTCCGCCCTGGACTTTTCCTTGATCGCCTCCGGCACCGGCATTCCGAAAAACGCCTCGGCAAAACACGCCCGGGCCGGCAACTCGATGTACAGCTCGATTTCCCTGCACAACGCCAGCACCTGGGCGCGCTGGAACGGCTCGCTCGGCAGCAGCGATCGTCCGCCCTGGGTCTGTTCGAGGTATTCGAGGATCACGCTGGTTTCGTTGATAAACCCTTGCTCGACACCCAGCACCGGCACCTTGCCCCGGGGGCTCACGGCCAAGGCTTCAGGGGTCTGGCCTGCGTAGAACGGCACCTCTTCGAAGGGCAGCCCTTTCTCCAGCAGCGCCAGTTTGACCATGTTGTAGTAGTTGCTGACCGAAAATCCATAAAGCTTGAGCATCACAAAGCCTCCAGGCCGTGTACGGGGTTGGCAGCAGTGGTTATAGATCGGGAGGCCGCGCCTGGCCAGCAGCATCAGCCGAGTGAATGGGGGTAGACTGGCGCCCTTTCCTCCAGGAGCCTGCCATGAGCGAGCCAACCGATATCGACAACGACGAAGAAGAGTTCGCCGAGACCACCTTGATTGAAGCGATCGAAAACCAGATCGAAAGCGACAACCCGCCCGCCGCCAAGGCCACGTTCAACAAGCTGACCCTGGTGGGCTACGAGCGCGAAGACATCCTGCAAATGATGGCCCACGTCCTCGCCATCGAAATTGACGCGCTGCTCGAAGAAGATCGCGCCTTCAATACCGAATGGTATGAAACTGCGTTGCGTGCGCTGCCGGAGCTGCCGCCCGAGAAGCAATAAGCCTCACACCGCGCTGGCCAGCAAACTCTTGCTGGCCACAATCCTGCCCCACATCAACACCGCATGAGTTCCGACTGGACAGCTCGCCCAAGTGCGTTCACCTTATGGCTGCTAACGTCTAAAAATTCCTAGAAAGTCTGGAGTCCTTATGTCGTATACCCCTGAGTTGGTTGCCGAACTGGAAATCCTTGCACTCTTCAACCTGGGCAGCTCCCAGGAAGGTCTGAAAGTTCATCAGACTGCCGCTCCCACTGCCATTGCCGCCGCCCGGCGCCTGTTTGATAAAGACCTGATCGACCAGCCAGACGGTGGTTACCTCACCAGCCTCGGCCGGGACGCTGCCGAACACGCACAAAGCCTGCTGACTATTCTGACGACCGCCAAAGAAGCCGCCTGACACCTCGTATCGCCCACGGGATCCTCTCTTCACGGATTCCGCGGGCATTCCCGCGCCCGGGATAAAATTCCGGCGTCAAAAACAAATTCCCTCTAAACCTCCTACGCTACTGGCTGTAAACTCCCACACGGCCGCCCACGTCGGGCCCTGCGAGCCACCGAGTTCGACATGACCCGCACCCACGAAATCCGCCCCGACCTGGACGAAGGCATCGACCGCAAGGTGCTGGCCCAGTTACGCGCGCGGTTTCTGGCCCTGAACGAAGGCCGCATGGCCCGGGCCGTCGAGGGGCTGACACCACGCCAGCAAAGCGTATTGACCCTGCTGCCGCTGTTTTTCCACGTGAATCACCCGCTGTTGCCGGGCTATGTGTCGGGCAGCACGCCGGCCGGCCTGTCGAATTTTGAACCCGACGCGCAAGCCTTGGCCGAGGCCCAGCGCCTGACCCGCACGTTTTCCTACAAGACCCGCCACGGCAACCCACCGCGGCCGATTCATGGCCTGTTCCTGATGGGCAGCCTGGGCACCCTGGCCCAGGCCGATCAAAGTGATATGGACGTGTGGGTCTGCCATGCGGCCGATCTCAGCGAGAACGAGCTGGCCGAGTTGCGCAAGAAATGCCAACTGCTCGAAACCTGGGCCCTGAGCATGGGCGCCGAGGCGCACTTCTTCCTGATCGAGCCGACGCGGTTTATCCAGGGCGAGCGCGACACCCAACTGAGTTCAGAAGACTGCGGCACCAGCCAGCATTACCTGCTGCTGGACGAGTTTTACCGCACCGCCATCTGGCTGGCCGGGCGCACGCCGATCTGGTGGCTGGTGCCGGTGTACGAAGAAACCCGCTATGCCGACTTCACCCACGCGCTGATTTCCAAACGCTTTATTCGCGCCGATGAAACCCTCGACCTGGGCCACCTGGCGCACATCCCGCCGGGTGAATTTATCGGTGCCGGCTTGTGGCAGTTGTTCAAGGGCATCGAATCGCCCTACAAATCAGTACTGAAACTCCTGCTGACCGAGGTCTACGCCAGCGAGCACCCGAAGGTGCAGTGCCTGAGCCTGCGCTTCAAGCGCGCTGTGTTTGCCAATCAGCTGGACCTGGACGAACTGGACCCGTACATCGTCGTCTACCGCCGGATCGAGGAGTACCTCAAGGCCCGTAATGAGCCGGAACGCCTGGAACTGGTGCGGCGCAGCCTGTACCTGAAGGTCAACCGCAAGCTCAGCGCGGGCCAGCGCACCGGGTGGCAGCGTTTGCTGCTGGAGCGCCTGGCCAGCGAATGGGGTTGGGACCAGCGCCAACTGGCCCTGCTGGACAGCCGCAGCCAATGGAAAGTCCGCCAGGTGGCCTCCGAACGCCGGGCGCTGGTCAACGAGCTGAACTACAGCTATCGCTTCCTGACCCAGTTTGCCCGCACCGAACAGACCGTCAGCCTGATCAACAAGCGCGACCTCAATGTGCTGGGCCGGCGCCTGTACGCCGCCTTCGAGCGCAAGGCCGGCAAGGTCGAGTTCATCAACCCCGGCATTGCGCCCGACCTTGCCGAAGACACCCTGACCCTGGTGCAGTCGCCCAACCGCAAAGAGCCCGGCCAGCATCATTGGGGCTTGTACAACGGCAGCCTGACCGCCCTGGAATGGGAGCACTTCGCGCCGATCAAGCGCAGCCGCGATTTGCTGGAAATGCTCACCTGGTGCCACCGCAACGGCGTGATCGACAGCAGTACCCGCCTGGCGCTGCATCCTGGCAGCAGTGACATGACCGAATTCGAGCTGTTCAACCTGCTGGGCAGCCTGCAACAAACCGTCGTCCTGCCCCTGGCCAGTGTCGATGAAGACCGCCTGCTGCGCTCGGCAGTGCCCGAGGAAGTGCTGCTGCTGATCAACGTCGGCGTCGACCCGCTCAAGCATCACCGGGACTTGAACATCCTGATGACCACCGAGCGCACCGACTCCCTGAGTTACGCGGGCGTACGGGAAAACCTGGTGCTGACCCTGGACCAGGTCACGCTCAACAGTTGGAACGAGGTGATGGTCAGCCGCTATGACGGCCCCCACGCGCTGCTCGATTGCCTGCGCGACTACCTCAATCAGCTACCGCCCAATCACTTGCCGCGCTTGCGGGTGCGCTGTTTCTGCCACAACCGCGCGCAGTTCATTGCCCAGCGCGTGGAAGAAATCTTCGACACTGCGCAAAACCTGCTGCTGGGCCAGGAAAACCATCGCTACCTGGTGCAGGTGCAACAGCACTACCACGTGATGGAGCTGACACCCGGCCAGGCCAACCATGTGTCACTGGCGACCCAGGACGCGCTGATCGCCTACCTCAGTGAGGAACTGGCCAGCTACAGCCCGCTGCACCTGGACACCATGGCCCTGGAAGACCACGACCTGGCGCTGCTGCTGCCCATGGGCCTGCCCGACTGTGTGCAGGTGTTCTACCGGATCAACGACGGGGTTGCCGAGCTGTACGTGCTGGATGAGTTCAACGCGCTCTGGCAGCAACACCTGCCGTTCCACGACGAGCAAAGCCTGTTGGTGCCGTTGCAGCGCTTCCTGCAGTCGATCATTTATCGCCGCGACGCGCTGCTGCCGCTGGACCCGCAACAGCCCTTCGGCGCGGTGCAAATCCTGTATTACCAGCTGTTGCCGTCAGGCAGCGGCCGTGCACGGCGGGCCGAACCGCGCCCAGCGCCGCAAACCCCGGCCAACAAGCCGTTCTACGACGTGCAGGCGATTATCGGCAAGGCAGCACCGGGCCAGGTGGGGATCACCTTGTACTGCAATCAACGGGAGTTTTCCGAGCTGGAATTTGGCGACCAACTGTTTGCGGTGGTCGCCCAGCAAATCGTCGGGCAACGCCGGGAAGCCGAGCGTTACCGCTGCTACATCACCGATCTGGACCTGTCCGGCCTGCTCGGTGATGTTCAAAGCCCGAGCAATCTGTACCTGCGCTACAAGGCTGATCTGGAACTGGCGCTCAATGAAGCGCTGAACCAGGTTTAGAGAGGAAAGGCGCCACCGTCTTTCGGCTGGCCTTCGACGCCGAGCAATTCAAGCTTGAGGGTCTTGCCACCCGGTGCTGGCCAGTCGATGTGCTGGCCGACTTGCAGGCCCAGCAATGCACTGCCCACCGGCGCCAGGATCGAGATTTTGCCTTCGTCGGCGTTCGCGTCCTTGGGGTAGACCAGGGTCAGGTGATAGTCCTTGCCACTGCCTTGTTCACGGCAATGCACGCTGGAGTTCATGGTCACGACAGATGCAGGCACTTCATCGTGGCCAACCACTTCTTCGGCGCGGTCGAGTTCGTGTTGCAGGGCTTCAACGCCCGGCGACGCCTCGCCGACACGGTCGATCAGTTGCTCAAGACGCTGCACGTCAAGACGGGTGAGGATGATGGAAGGTGCGGTCATGATTCAGGCAGACTCCTTTTTTCTGCACAAAAAAGCAAAACCCCGCCAGGAAAAGGCGGGGTTCTCACGGACCTCGATGAGTTGAGGTGTATCCGGACACTACCACAGCACAATAAATAAACAAGACGGCCTCAGGCGCAGGTCCTGCGCTGCTCGGCCTGGGCGACGATCACGCGGCGTCGCGCATCGTCGGCAGAGCGCCATTCGCGGATGTCTTCCACATGACGGAAGCAACCGAGGCAGACTTTGTGCTCATCCAGCCGACATAAACTGATACAAGGTGACGGCACCGCCGGGCTGACATTGCTGAACAGCGGCTTGGGCGGGCGTACGGGAACGGGCTGCGTCACGATCAGATCTCGTCGAAGTCCAGCTCGACGCCGGCTTGTTCCTGGGTGAGGCGCGCGAGCATTTCGCTCAGCAGCTCATCGGTGGTGTCGTGGGTCCAGCGTTTTTCTTCTTCATCGTAATCGAAGTGAAAACCACCGGAACGCGCCGCCAGCCATAGCTGACGCAGGGGCTCCTGGCGGCTGAAAATCAATTGGGTGCCATTTTCAAACTTGACGGTGAGCACACCGGCCGAGTTCTCCAGGTCCACATCCAGACCGCTGTCGTCGAAAATATCCTCCAGCGCTTGCTGGGTCGCATCCACCAGGTCGTGAAAACGCGCTTCGGTCAAACTCATTGTGGGAACCTCGAAAAGTGTCTGGTCTCGCTCAAGCGCCGCACAATACGGACGCGCCATCATGATTGCAAAGGATACCGATTTCATTACCCGCAGCTGCGTGAATTATCCCTGATTGGTGTAAGCACAATCGCGACAAACTCGGCAAAGCCCCGCCGGACGGGTATTTCGGCGCATAGGCAATCCGGCGGGTGGTCGGTATACTCGGGCGCAATTAATGCATATTCAAGGATTTCGCCATGAAGCGCCTGATCTCTTCCCTTGCTGCGCTCGTCGCGGTCGCTTGCCTCGTTAGTGCCTGTGGTCAAAAAGGCCCGCTGTATCTGCCCGATGACAGCAAAGACCCGAATGAACAGGCGCAATCGTCGCAAACCAAAGCGCACAAGCACGACACCTACTAAGGGAACATCATGGACGCTTTTAACTACCGGGACGGCGAGCTGTTCGCGGAAGGTGTCGCGCTGTCCGCCATCGCCGAGCGCTTTGGTACCCCGACCTACGTGTACTCCCGTGCCCACATCGAAGCGCAATACCGCTCCTTTGCCGATGCGCTGGAAGGCACGCCGAGCCTGGTGTGCTTCGCCGTAAAAGCCAACTCCAACCTGGGTGTACTCAATGTCCTGGCGCGCCTGGGCGCCGGTTTCGACATCGTGTCCCGGGGCGAGCTTGAGCGTGTACTGGCCGCCGGCGGCAAGGCTGACAAAATTGTGTTCTCCGGTGTCGGCAAGAGCCGCGAAGACATGCGCCGCGCCCTGGAAGTTGGCGTGCACTGCTTCAACGTCGAATCCACCGACGAGCTGGAGCGCCTGCAAGTGGTGGCCGCCGAGATGGGCGTTCGCGCGCCGATCTCCCTGCGGGTCAACCCGGACGTCGACGCCGGCACTCACCCGTACATTTCCACCGGTCTCAAAGAGAACAAGTTCGGCATCGCCATTGCCGACGCCGAGGACGTGTACATCCGCGCCGCGCAGTTGCCGAACCTGGAAGTCTTGGGTGTCGACTGCCATATCGGCTCGCAACTGACCAGCCTGCCACCGTTCCTCGACGCCCTCGACCGCCTGCTGGCGCTGGTCGACCGCCTCGGCGAGTGCGGCATCTACCTGCACCACATCGACCTCGGTGGCGGCGTGGGTGTGCGTTATCGCGATGAAGAGCCGCCGCTGGTGTCCGACTACATCAAGGCCGTGCGCGAGCGCCTCGAAGGCCGCGACCTGACGCTGATGTTCGAGCCGGGCCGCTACATCGTCGCCAACGCCGGCCTGCTGCTGACCCAGGTCGAGTACCTCAAGCACACCGAGCACAAGGATTTCGCCATCGTCGACGCGGCGATGAACGACCTGATCCGTCCGGCGCTGTACCAGGCCTGGATGAATGTGACGGCCGTCAAGCCACGCGCAGGCGAAGGCCGCAGCTACGATATCGTCGGCCCGATCTGCGAGACCGGCGACTTCCTGGCCAAGGAACGTCAGCTGGCCCTGGAAGAAGGCGACCTGCTGGCCGTGCATTCGGCCGGTGCCTATGGGTTTGTCATGAGCTCCAACTACAACACCCGCGGGCGTACCGCCGAGGTGCTGGTGGACGGTGATCAAGCGTTTGAAGTGCGTCGCCGCGAGACGGTAGCCGAGTTGTTTGCTGGCGAAAGCCTGCTGCCGGAGTAAGGTCATGTTGCTGCGTTTTACCAAGATGCACGGGCTGGGCAATGACTTCATGGTCCTCGACCTGGTCAGCCAGCACGCGCACATCCTGCCCAAGCACGCCAAGCTGTGGGGCGACCGGCACACCGGTGTCGGCTTCGACCAATTGTTGCTGGTGGAAGCGCCGAGTAACCCGGAAGTGGATTTCCGTTACCGGATCTTCAACTCCGATGGCTCCGAAGTGGAACAGTGCGGCAATGGTGCCCGCTGTTTCGCCCGTTTTGTCCTGGACAAGCGCCTGACCGCCAAGCGGCAGATTCGCGTCGAGACCAAAAGCGGCATCATCGAGCTGGATATTCGCAGCGACGGCCAGATCGGCGTCAACATGGGCGCGCCACGGCTGGTGCCGGCGGACATTCCGTTCCAGGCCACCGAGCAAGCCCTGAGCTACCCGGTGGACGTGGACGGCAAGACCGTCAACCTGGCCGCCGTGTCCATGGGCAACCCCCATGCCGTGCTGCGGGTGGATGACATCAACAACGCGCCGGTGCATGAACTGGGGCCGAAGATCGAAAACCATCCGCGCTTTCCCGCGCGGGTCAATGTGGGCTTCCTGCAGGTCATCGACCGTTCCCGTGCGCAGTTGCGCGTCTGGGAACGCGGGGCCGGCGAAACCCAGGCTTGCGGTACCGGCGCCTGCGCCGCTGCCGTAGCCGCGATCAGCCAGGGGTGGATGGATTCGCCGCTGCTGATCGACCTGCCCGGTGGACGCCTGTCCATCGAATGGGCAGGCCCCGGCCAACCGGTGAAAATGACCGGCCCGGCCACCCGCGTCTACGAAGGACAGGTCCGTCTATGAGTGAGCAAATCTAATGACTGATAAGCCTCAAGTACCCGCGCAAGCATCCCCAAGCGAAAGTCTGGAGGCCGCAGCCGTTGCGGCGTATCTGGAGGCTAACCCGGACTTCTTCGTTGAACACGAAGAACTGCTGCCGGCCCTGCGTATTCCCCACCAGCGCGGCGATACCGTGTCGCTGGTGGAGCGGCAGATGAAGATCCTGCGCGAGCGCAATATCGAAATGCGCCATCGGCTCTCGCAGCTGATGGATGTGGCCCGCGACAACGACCGCCTGTTCGACAAGACCCGCCGCCTGGTCCTGACCTTGATGGACGCCGCCAGCCTGGAAGAAGCGGTGATCGCCGTCGAAGACAGCCTGCGCCAGGATTTCCAGGTGCCCTTTGTCAGCCTGATCCTGTTCAGCGACAACCCGATGCCGGTGGGTCGCTGGGTCAGCGGCAGCGATGCCCAGACCGCGATTGGCGGCCTGCTGTCCGAAGGCAAGACCATCAGCGGCACCTTGCGCGAGCATGAACTGGACTTCCTGTTTGGCGCCGAGCAGCGCCAGCAGATCGGCTCCACCGCCGTGGTTGCCCTCAGTCATCAAGGTTTGCATGGCGTGCTGGCCATCGCCAGCCGCGATCCGCAGCACTACAAAAGCTCGGTGGGCACGCTGTTCCTGAGCTACATCGCCGAAGTGCTGGGCCGCGTCCTGCCACGCTTCACCAGCGCATTGCGCGCGGTGCGCTAGCCATGGAACGACAACTGGACGCCTACTGCGCTCACCTGCGCAGCGAGCGCCAGGTGTCGCCGCATACCCTGGAAGCCTACCGGCGGGACTTGAACAAGGTCCTGGCGTTCTGCGAGAAACAACACATCGGCAGCTGGAAGGCCCTGGACATCCAGGGTCTGCGCAGCCTGATCGCCCGCCTGCACCAGCAAGGCCAATCCTCCCGCAGCCTGGCGCGCCTGCTATCGGCGGTACGCGGCCTCTATCACTACCTGAACCGCGAAGGCCTGTGCGACCACGACCCGGCCAACGGCCTGGCGCCGCCCAAGGGCGAACGCCGCCTGCCCAAGACCCTCGACACGGATCGCGCCCTGCAATTGCTCGATGGCGCCGTGGAGGACGACTTCCTGGCCCATCGCGACCAGGCAATCCTCGAACTCTTCTACTCCTCGGGCCTGCGCCTGTCGGAACTGACCGGGCTTAACCTCGATCAACTGGACCTGGCGGATGGCCTGGTGCAAGTGCTCGGCAAAGGCAGCAAGACCCGCGTATTGCCGGTGGGCAAGAAGGCCCGCGAAGCCTTGCTGCTATGGCTGCCCCTGCGCGCCCTGGCCAACCCGGCGGACGACGCGGTGTTTATCAGCCAGCAAGGCCGGCGCCTCGGGCCCCGGGCCATACAAGTGCGGGTCAAGGCCGCCGGCGAGCGCGAGCTGGGGCAGAACCTGCACCCGCACATGCTCCGGCACTCCTTTGCCAGCCACTTGCTGGAGTCCTCCCAGGACCTGCGTGCGGTGCAGGAACTGCTGGGCCACTCCGACATCAAGACCACCCAGATCTACACCCACCTGGACTTCCAGCACCTGGCAACGGTGTACGACAGCGCCCATCCACGGGCCAAACGCATTAAGGGCAGTGACTCATGAGCATCAAGCTGATCACCTTCGACCTGGACGATACGCTCTGGGATAACGTGCCGGTCATCATCAGCGCCGAGGCATCGATGCGCGAGTGGCTGGCGACCCACGCCACCAAGGTGGGCGACTTGCCCCTGGAGAAGTTTGCCAGCCTGCGCCAGCAGGTGCTGGAGCGTCATCCCGAGCTGAAATATCGCATCAGCGTGTTGCGTCACAAGGTGCTGCAATACGCCTTCGAGGAAGCCGGGTACCCGTTGCCGGAAGCGGCGCAGATGGCGGATGTGTGCTTTGAAGCGTTCATCCATGCCCGGCATCAACTCACCGTATTCCCCGAAGCGGAACCGATGCTGCAAGCACTGCGCCGCGACTATCTGCTGGGGGTGATTACCAACGGTAATGCCGATGTGCAACGTGTGGGGTTGGCGGACTACTTCCACTTTGCACTCCGGGCTGAAGACATTGGTATTGCCAAGCCGGATGCGCGGTTGTTTCAGGAAGCCTTGCAGCGCGGTGGCGTAGCGCCGGGCGCGGCAGTGCATGTGGGTGACCATCCAGGGGATGACATTGCCGGTGCGCAGCAGGCGGGGCTGCGGGCGGTGTGGTTCAACCCGGCAGGCAAGGCCTGGGAGGCCGAGAAATTGCCGGATGCCGAGATTCGCAGCCTGACCGAGCTACCCGACGTGCTAGCCCGCTGGAACGCATAACCTGATGATGAAGGGCTTTTGTGGCGAGGGAGCTTGCTCCCGCTGGGCTGCGAAGCGGCCCCTGAACCAGCCACGACGGCCTTTCTGAAAGACCGCGTCGACCCAACCAGGGGCCGCTTCGCGCCCCAACGGGAGCAAGCTCCCTCGCCACACACGCTCTTCATCCTTGGATGGGTGTTAGCCCTGACCATTTTGTTTCGCCCATGAAAAAGCCCGCAGCGACGGCGGGCTTTTTCAGCAAGCAGACAGCAGGCCTTAGATAGGCCGGCTGCCGTACTTGTTATCCGGCTTCTTCGGTGGATCTGCCACCACGTTAGCCTCGACTTCCTGCACTTTGCCGCCTTTGGCGAGGAATTCTTCCATCGCCCGGGCCAGCGCATCGCGCTCTTTGTTCTTGGCTTCTACGCTCGGCAACTCGTCAACCGACACTGCAGCCTTGGCCTTGCCCTTGGCTGCCGGGACCGGTGCATCGTCGCCACCGTCGTCGTCAGCCACGTCTTCGGCAGCCGCCTCAAGACCTTCTTCGGTTTCGTCGTCGTCGCCTACTTCGAGGTCGTCGTTTTCCAGATCATCGTCGCTCATGTTCTACCTCATGACTTGCGAAAAGCAGATTAGTTATAGCCCAGCTTCGCCGCCTGTCGACGGCCGCCGGAAAAAAATCAACATCCACCGGTTAACCAGTGGCTTATGCCCCATCACCGTGCAGAGTGGCGAGGACTTTACGAGCACCGCCATGATCACGGTGCTCGCCCAGATAAACACCTTGCCAGGTCCCCATCGCCAAGCGGCCGGCCCTTACCGGCAAACTCAGCTGACAGCCCAGCAGACTGGCCTTGAAGTGCGCCGGCAGATCATCCGGCCCCTCGTCGTTGTGTTCATATCCCGCCGTGCCTTGCGGCACCAGCGCATTGAAAAAACGCTCGAAGTCACGGCGAACCGCCGGGTCGGCATTCTCGTTGACCGTCAACGAGGCCGAGGTGTGCTGCAGCCACAAATGCAACAGTCCCACCCGACAGGCCTTCAACTCAGGCAGGCCGGCGAGCAACTCGTCCGTCACCAGATGAAAGCCCCGGGGCTTGGCCCGCAGGGTTATCAGGGTCTGTTGCCACATACAGTTCTCCGCCTATCGGCGCGCATTCTAGCGCGCTCAGGGAAAAAACAAAGTGCCGAATACGCCTACATGCCTGTAAGACATTCGCACACTGAAAAGTGCAGTGCGGATCCCATCACAAAGTCGCAAAAAAACCCATACACCTTTAGCCACAGACAAACCCAAGGCAAAAAAATGCCCGGCAAGCCGGGCATCTTTTTTTCGCGTACTTACAAGTTGTAGCCGCGCTCGTTGTGTTGCGCCAGATCGAGGCCAACCGCCTCTTCTTCTTCGGTCACCCGCAGGCCCATCACCACGTCCAGCACCTTGAGGATGATGTACGTCACGATAGCGGTGTAGATGACGGTGAAGCCGACGCCTTTGGCCTGAACCCAGACCTGTGCGGCAATGTCGGTAGTAGCGGCGTTGAAGCCACCCATCGACGGTGCGGCGAACACGCCGGTCAGGATCGCGCCGAGGATACCGCCGATACCGTGCACGCCGAAGGCGTCCAGGGAGTCGTCGTAGCCCAGTTTGCGTTTCAGGGTAGTGGCGCAGAAGAAGCACACCACACCGGCAGCCAGGCCGATCACCAGGGCGCCCATCGGGCCCACGGTGCCAGCGGCTGGGGTGATTGCCACCAGGCCCGCAACCACACCCGAGGCGATGCCCAGTGCGCTTGGCTTACCGTGGGTGACCCACTCGGCGAACATCCAGCCCAGGGCCGCAGCAGCGGTAGCGATCTGGGTCACCAGCATCGCCATGCCGGCAGTGCCGTTGGCGGCAGCAGCGGAGCCGGCGTTGAAGCCGAACCAGCCGACCCACAGCATGGCCGCGCCCACCAGGGTGTAACCGAGGTTGTGCGGCGCCATTGGGGTGGTTGGGAAGCCTTTACGCTTGCCGAGTACCAGGCACGCTACCAGGCCGGCCACACCGGCGTTGATGTGCACCACGGTGCCGCCTGCGAAGTCCAGCACGCCCCAGTCGCCCAGCAACGAACCCGGACCGCCCCATACCATGTGGGCGATCGGTGCGTAGACCAGGGTGAACCAGACGCCCATGAAGATCAGCATCGCGGAGAACTTCATCCGCTCGGCGAATGCACCGACGATCAGCGCCGGGGTGATGATCGCGAAGGTCATCTGGAAGGTCACGAACACGGCCTCAGGGAACAACGCCGCCGGGCCGGTGATGCTGGCCGGGGTCACACCCGAGAGGAACAGTTTGGACAAGCCACCCACAAACGAGTTGAGGTTGACGACGCCTGCTTCCATACCGGTGGTGTCGAACGCCATGCTGTAGCCGTACACGAACCACAGGATGGTGATCAGGCCGGTGATGGCAAAGCACTGCATCATCACGGAAAGAATGTTTTTGGAGCGAACCATGCCGCCGTAGAACAGCGCGAGGCCTGGAATGGTCATGAACAGCACCAGCGCGGTGGACGTGAGCATCCACGCGGTGTCGCCGGAATTGAGGACTGGAGCAGGTACTGGGTCCGCCGCCATGGCCAGGGCCGGCATTACGAGGGACAACAGGGCTCCTAGCCCTGCGAATTTACGCAGAGTCATATTGTTTTCTCCTGGGGCGTTGGGGTTTGGCGGCTTAGATTGCGTCGGTATCGGTTTCGCCGGTACGGAT
>Ga0247742_10000784_pt1 | contig 24333 bp, 25 predicted proteins | sample UWRJL208509C2_FD_180944 | JGI IMG/M metagenome (GOLD analysis project Ga0247742, IMG submission 180944) | Plant litter microbial communities from Arlington Agricultural Research Station in Wisconsin, United States - UWRJ-L208-509C-2 | ecosystem: Environmental > Terrestrial > Plant litter >... | reverse complement strand
CGAAAGCTTTTGGGATTGGATGGTCGACCGGCATTGAGGTTGTAGGCCGCTAGATATGAATAGCCTCGTCGCTAATTTTAGAAGAATGCCTGGGCCTCTTAGGGTCTTAACACTGTTCTCGTTGATATCAGTGTTCCTGATAGCCGCAACGTTCGTTCCAGGTGGTGCCGTCGTCGGTCAGACGAAGGTTGGATTAGAGGACTGGTGGCTCAACGGCAGCGGGTTAGTATTTGTTGTAGCTGTTTGCCTTTTCTTCAGCGCGGGAATCTTGCTGCTTAAAGCTCGGCGGCTTGGTCTGTCGACTCCCCATTAGTTAGTGCCATCCATAACCCAAGGTCGCCGGATCGCTGTGTTGTCTGAATTCAACAGGCGGACGTATGGTGTCCCTCGGGTCCAGCGGACAGCGGGCACTCGCGCCGCACCAGATCAAGAGCAGGATGCCGACGTGAAGGCGCTCAACCAATCCGATTAAACTGCCGCCTACAGCCCGCCGGACCCTTCGCAATGAATCACCCCATCGCCCGCAAAACCTTGTGGGCCTGCCTGACCATCGCCCTGGTCCCAGCGGCCTGCGCTCAAGCCGACACCATCCCCACCCACCCCTACCGCATCATCCACACCTACCCCCACGACCCCACTGCCTTCACCGAAGGCCTCTTCTACGAAGACGGCTACTTCTACGAAAGCACCGGCGAGTTCGTTGGCGCCGGCGTGCGCAAGGTAAAGGTGGACACCGGCGAAGTGGTCCAACGCCGTGACACCCCAGAAGGCTACTTCGGCGAAGGCATCATCGCCTCAAACCAGCGCATCCTGCAGCTCTCTTGGCAGCAGGGCGTCGGCTTCATCTACGACAAGGCCACCTTCAAGCTGATCGACCAGATTCACTACAAGGGCGAAGGCTGGGCGATGACGCGTGATGCGAACCACATCTACATGAGCGATGGCACGCCGGTCATTCGCATCCTCGATCCGCAGACCTTTGCGCAGACCGGTTCGATCAGCGTGACGGCGCATGGTGTGCCGTTGCAGCAGATCAACGAGCTGGAGTGGGTGAAGGGGAAGATTTACGCCAACGTGTGGCAGACGGCTCGGATTGCGGAGATCGATCCGAAGTCGGGGCACGTGGTGGGGTGGATCGATATGACGAAGCTGGTGCAGGCGCAGACGGTGGGCGATCCGGAGAACGATGTTCTCAACGGGATTGCTTATGACGCGGGGCGGGACCGGTTGTTTGTTACGGGGAAGCGGTGGAAGGCGGTTTATGAGGTTGAGGTGGGGCGGTAGGAGCATCGCCGATGAATCGGCTCCTACAGGGAGCTTGAGAGCATCGCCGATGAATCGGCTCCTACCGAGCTTCGCAGGCATCCATTAGCGCATCGCGGAAGCATTTGGCGTTGACTAGTTTGGCGGCGAGGGTGCCTTTGAACGCGTCGCCGAGGCCGCAGGAGCCGGCGCGGTAGACGTCGGCGGAATCGCCGTGGCGATCGGTGCCGTGGGAAACGAGGCAGCTCTTGTCGAGGGAGACGACCACCGTGCCGGCGCAGAGGCGGCGGGCGAGGGCGTTGATGGTGGTGTCGTCCATGCCGGTCACCGTGGTCGCGGTGATGTCGATGGAGAGGAAGCGACCGCAGCAGCGCGCGAACTCGTGCAGGCTCAGCAGTAACACGTCCGTGCTGGCGAACTCGCGGACCGACAGGGCAGGCGGCAGCGGGCCCGGATCAAGAATGCGCAGGAGACGCTTCGAACCGGCAAGTTCCAGCGTGGCCGCGACCGTATCGATGTTCGCCTCCGCAGAGATCAGCAGCACCGTCGCCGAATCGAAAAGATCCGACTGCGTGGCGACGAACTCCATCGAGAGATGATCGTTCGCCCCTGACGACAACGCGGACATCGTCTGCCCTTTCGCATCCACGATTAACGCCGTACGCCCGGTACGCACACCTGGCGTCATCTGCCAGCGCGCATCGACCAGGGGTGGCAAGCCAGCGGGATCGATCACGTCATCGCCAATGGCAGCGACGAGGCCGACAGCGACACCCGCATGGGACGCCGCCACCGCCTGATGAAACGCCTTGCCGCCCGGCCGGCGCTCGAAGGCGTCGGCATAGGCGGGCTCACCGTTGCGCGGCAGTTGCGCTGTCTGCCAGCGCTCTTCTTCGCTGTAACCGCCGATGACGATGAGACGTACGGCGGTCATTCCTCAGAACTGCTCGAGCACGCCGGCGATGGTCGCCGTCATGAAGGTGGCGATGGAGCCACCCAGCACCGCGCGCAGGCCGAGGCGGGCGAGGTCGCCCCGACGGTTCGGGGCGAGGCCGCCGATGCCGCCGATCTGGATCGCGATGGAGGAGAAGTTGGCGAAGCCACACAGCGCGTACGTCGCGATGAGGCGGCTATGCGGCAGCAGCTGGTCCAGATGCTTGGCGAGGTCGGCATAAGCGACGAACTCGTTGATGACGACCTTCTCGCCGATGAAGCTGCCGACGAGGGTCGCATCCTGCCAGGGCACGCCGATCAGCCACGCCACCGGCGAGAGTACCCAGCCGAAGATGGTTTCGAGGCTGAGCTTGATTTCGTGGCCGTTGACGGCGCTGAGCCATGCGTTGAGGCTGTGGTCGCCGCCCAGCGTGCCGATCCACTGCACCGGACCATTCACCAGCGCGATAAGCGCGATGAAGGCGAGCAGCATGGCGCCGACGTTCATGGCGAGCTTGAGGCCGTCGCCTGCGCCGGTGGCGGCGGCATCGATGATGTTGGCGGTGGTCTTTTCGACTTCGATCTTCACGGTGCCGCGGGTGAGCGGCTCCTGCGTTTCGGGCACGAGGATCTTGGCCAGCACCATCGTGGCCGGGGCGGCCATGACCGACGCGGTGAGCAGGTGCTTGGCGTAGAACATGCGCATGGCCGGATCATCGCCGCCGAGCATCGCCACATAGGCGGCCATCACGGAGCCGGCGATGTGTGCCATGCCGCCGATCATGACGGTCATGAGCTCGGCCTGGGTCATGCGCTCGATGTAGGGCTTGATGGTCAGCGGTGCTTCGGTCTGGCCGATGAACACGCTGGCGCAGACGCTGGTGGTTTCCGCGCCGGATACGCGCATCACCTTGGTGATGACCCAGGCCATGCCCTTGACGATCTGCTGCATCACGCCGATGTGGTACAGCACGCCGGTGAGGGAGGCGAAGAACACGATGGTCGGCAGCACCTTCACGGCGAAGATCACGCCGAACTTTGAACTGTCGAGCAGGCTGCCGAAGATGAAGCGCGAACCGACGTCGACATAGTCGAGCAGGTGCACGAAACCGGTGGCGATGGCGTCGAAAACGTCGCGGCCCAGTGGCACCTTGAGCACGACTGCCGCGAAGGCGATCTGCAGGGTGATACCGGTGGCGACCAGCTTCCAGTCGACGACCCGCTTGTTGTTCGAGAAACAGAAGGCGATGGCGATAAGCATCGCCAAACCGAACAGGCCAAACCCTACGTGGCCCAACAGACCCAGCATCGTGACTTACCCCTTTGAAGGCCGGGGGTAGCCCCGTGACCGCTAGTAAAAACGGGAGGTTACGGGAGGTGGACTTATCGGGCAAGGTAGCCCGCGAAATTGGCGCCGGGGCGGCCCTGGGCTACCCTTCGGGCATGAGCCTCTTCCTGACCATCGCCCTCGTCCACATCGTTGCCCTGATCACCCCCGGGCCCGATTTCTTCTTCGTCTCCCAGCTGGCGGCAAGCCGCTCGCGGCGCGAAGCGCTGGCCGGTGTCGTCGGCATCGCCCTGGGCGTCGCCGCTTGGGCGGCGCTGGCCCTGCTGGGCCTGCACGTGTTGCTGCAACGCCTGGTCTGGCTGCAGCGAGGCATCGCCATCCTCGGCGGCGCCTACCTGTGCTGGATGGGCTTCCAGCTGCTGCGGGCCGCCTGGCGGACCAAGCCCGGCGCCGTCGCGCCCACGGTGGACGTACGCGGTTCCAATCCCTGGAAGGCGTTGGTGCGCGGCCTGGCGACCAACCTGGCGAACCCCAAGGCGGCGATCTACTTCGCCTCCATCTTCTCGGCCTTCGTCGGCGACGAGATGACCGCAGCCGCGCGCTGGGCTCTGTGGGCCATGATCACCGTGGAAACGATGCTCTGGTTCGCCGTGGTCGCCGGGATCTTCGCCCTTCCGGCCATGCGCCGCGGGTATGTCCGGGCGAGCCGCTGGATCGACGGCGGGGCAGGGGCGATCTTCTCCCTGTTCGGGCTGTACCTGATCTTCGGCCGCCGCGCGGCCTAGTCTTTCTCGAGGTTCTTCGTCACCTGGGCCAGGCTTTCCGCAAGGACGGCCAGGTCCGGTGTGCCCAGGCCCTCAAGCGCGCTCCGGGCGAGGTCGGCCACCAGGGCGCGAACCCGTTCGGCCATGCGCTTGCCGGCCACGGTCAGGCCGATGTCGACGAGGCGGCGATCCGCTTCATTGCGCACGCGACGCATCAATCCGCGCTCGATGCCGGCATCCACCGCATGCGTCACGGTGCTGGCGTTCACCCCGCAAGCGGCCGCGAGCTCGGTGGAGATCATGCTGCCGCGCGTGGCCAGCAACAGGAGCATGTCGCTCTGCAGGGCGGTGATGCCGAATTCGCGCTGTGCACGACGGCCAACGGCATCGCGCAAACGCGAGCCGGCCAGCATCAGGTCGCGGCCCAGGTCGAGTGCGGCCCCGTTATTGTCGTCGTCGCCGCTCATGAGCCTGCCGATGCCGCGGTCATACGTGGTTTCCTGCCGCGTGATGTCGAAACCAGCATACGCAGCGGATGAAATGATGGCTTGACTGAAAGCACAATCGTTTGGTGTTTCCGGCTCGCGTTTGTATGCATCAATCGGCGGAACGACGCCACGCGCCAGGCGGAATGCCGACCGTGCGGGTGAACACGCGGGTGAAGTGACTCTGCTCGGCGAAGCCGCAAGCCAGCGCGATGTCCGCCAGCGAGAGGTGGTTGATCCGGAGCATGTCCTGCGCCCGCTGGATGCGGCGGTCGAGCAACCAGCGGTGCGGCGGCTTGCCGAGGCTGCGACGGAACGCGCGTGAGAAGTGGTTGACGGAGAGGCCGCAGGCATCCGCGACATCCGACACCGGGAACGACTGGTCAATCCGCTCCTCCATGAAGGCGATAGCCCGGCGTTCCTGCCAGCTGGCGAGTCCGCCGCGCTGCGCGCCGGGGTCGTCCCGCGCCGCTGTGCTGGGCAGGATGGCTCTCAGGGCCAGAGCCACGTGGGCGAGCAGGGGCGTGTTCGGGGCTTCGGCGCGAAGGCTGTCGAAAAGAACCTGGGCCAGCGTGTGGACGGCCGGCGGGTGAACGACTTCAAGGCCAGCCGGGCGCTGCCTGCGAAAGAGGATGGCCCCGGAGCCTTCGTCCGAGGCCCGGGTGGCGCGGTAGACCAGCAGCAGCTCGTCTTCAAGGCCATCGACGGCGTCGAGCAGGATTTCCGTGACTTCGTCGCGCTGGCGCAGCTCGTCGAGCAGGCTGTGTCGTCCTCGGGGGGCGTCGCCGCGCTCCAGCGCGGCCGAACGCTGCGCAAGATCGACGATGACCGTGGAAGTACGCGGTGACGTGGCGAGACAGGCTGCTTCGGCGCGATACATGAGCCGATCCTCACAGGAAATCGGATGTGGATTGAAGCATTGCGCACGCAAGGATCGCCGGCTACCCCCTAATGGGGTATGTCACCTATGCAACACATGGTCCTCACACCCCGTCGACCTCTTTTCGCCTGAGGATGTAGCCCAGACCGCCCTCGCGGAACCAGCGGTAGCCATACGGTTCCAGCAGGATCCGGTGTTTCCCCCGGCCCTCCGGTTCGCTGTGATCGTCCGACAAAAGGTTGATAAGAGGCTCGTCAAGGGTGAAGGCTGCCTCGCAGGGTGCGTCGGAAAGGTTGTGCAAGAACAGCACCGCGTTCCCGCGCCACGTGTAGCGCATCATCAGGATGGCATTGTCGTCCAGGGGCAGCACCTCAAAGTCGCCCCACGACACCTCCAGTATCTCCTTGCGCATGCGGATGACACGCTCCATCCAGTTCAACAGGGAACCTGGATCGCGACGTTGTTCAGCCACGTTCACATGGGCGAAGCCGAAGGGGCCGTCGCCGATGACCTTGCTCACCGCGCGCCGTGCATCGGTGAAGCCGGCCATAGGCTCGGTGGACCATTGCATGGGGGTGCGCGCGCACTCGCGCTCGGGCAGCGAGAGGTCGTCACCCATGCCGATTTCGTCGCCGTAGCGGATCACCGGTGTACCGGGCAGGGTAAGCATGAGGCTGTACGCCAGCTCGAGGCGGCGACGGTCGTTGCGCAACATGGGTGCGAGGCGCCGGCGTATGCCGCGGTCGTAGAGCTGCATGTCCTTGTCGGGCCCAAATTCGGCGAAGACGCGCTCGCGCTGGCGCTTGGTCAGCCGTCCGAGGTCGAGTTCGTCGTGGTTGCGCAGGAACATGGCCCACTGCGCCGTGGCGGGTCTGGGCTTGGTCTTCTCCAGCGCGCCGACCAGGGGCCGCACGTCGGCGGCGGCCAGGGCGTAGAACAGGTTCTGGTTCACCTGGAAGTTGAACATCATCTGCAAACGATCGCCGTCGTCGCCGAAGTATTCCAGGTCGTCTTTCGGCAGCACGTTCGCTTCACCCAGGATGATCGCGTCGCCCTGGCGCCACTGCAGCAGTTCGCGGAACGAGCGCAGCATGTCGAACTGTTCCTGCGGTTTCCTTACGTCGGCACCCTTGGTCGAGATGACGAAGGGCACCGCATCCATGCGGAACCCCGATACGCCCAGCTGTGTCCAGAAGCCCATGATCTTGAGGATCTCGGCCTGCACGTAAGGGTTCGAGGTGTCGAGGTCGGGCTGGAAATCGTAGAAGCGATGGAAGTACCAGGCCTTGGCGCGCTTGTCGTAATTCCAGGTACTTTTCTGCACGCCGGGGAAGACCATGCCTTCATTCGCGTTGGCCGGCTTAGTCTTCGACCACACGTACCAGTCGCGATATTTCGAGTCGGGATCGCGACAGGCTTCACGGAACCAGGGGTGCTGGTCCGAGGTATGGTTCACCACCAGATCGATCAGCACCCGCATGCCGCGCTGATGGGCCGCGTGGGTGAATTCGACGAAGTCGCCGAGCGTGCCGTACCGGGGGTCGACGTTGTAGTAATCGCTGATGTCGTACCCGCCGTCCTTGCATGGCGAGGTCTGGAAGGGCATGAGCCAGACAGCCGTGATGCCCAGGCCCTGCAGGTAATCCAGCCGGCGGCCCAGGCCCTGGAAATCGCCGACGCCATCGCCGTTGGAATCCTGGAAGGTCCCGACGGAGAGGCAGTAGATGATGGCGTTCTTGTACCAGAGGTCGTTGATCATGACGGCGCCGCTGCACGGGGTTGGAGCAAGAGCCTACGAGGTGCCGCGTGAAGGCGTTCCCTACACATTCACCCCAACATTCTGTGGGGGTTGGTTCAACGAGGTACGGGCATGACACAACCCCTCTGGTGGCAAGACGGCGTCATCTACCAGATCTATCCTCGCTCCTTCGCCGACGCCAACGGCGACGGCATCGGCGACCTCGAAGGCATTCGCGCCAAGCTCCCCTACCTGGCGGACCTGGGTGTGCGCGCACTGTGGATCTCGCCGATCTTCCCCTCGCCCATGGCCGATTTCGGCTACGACGTCAGCGACTACCGGGGCATCGACCCTCTGTTCGGCGATATCGAAAGCATGGATGGCCTGATCGCCGACGCGCATGCGCTCGGCCTCAAGGTCATTCTCGACTTCGTCCCGAACCACACCTCCGACGATCATCCGTGGTTCCGCGAAAGCCGTCGCTCGCGCGATAGCGCGTTCCGCGACTGGTACCTGTGGCGTGACCCCGCACCCGGTGGCGGTCCGCCGAACAACTGGCTGTCGAACTTCGGCGGCAGCGCCTGGGCCTTCGATCCGCCCACGGGCCAGTATTACCTGCACCTCTTCCTGGACAAACAACCCGACCTCAACTGGCGCAACCCCGTGGTTCGCGAGGCGATGTACGACGCCATGCGTTTCTGGCTGCGCCGCGGTGTAGACGGCTTCCGCGTGGACGTGCTGTACCACGTCATGAAGGACGCGCAGTTCCGCGATAACCCGATCAATCCGGCATACCGCGAAGGCATCGATTCGGAAGCGAATCGTTTCCTGCCCGTGTATACGGCCGATCTGCCGGAAGTGCTCGGCATCGTCACCACCATGCGCGAAGTCATCGACGAGTTTCCGGAGCGGGTGTTGATCGGTGAGCTCTATCTGCCATTGGAACGAATCGTCGCCTACTACGGCGAGAACCTCGACGGTGCAAACCTGCCGTTCAATTTCCTGCTGATCGGTGCACCGTGGGATGCGCGCTACGTAGCCAGCCTGGTGGAGCGTTACGAAGCCGCGTTACCGCAGGGAAGCTGGCCCAACTGGGTGCTTGGCAATCACGACAAGCCGCGCATCGCTTCGCGGGTAGGTGACCTTCAGGCCCGCGTCGCCGCCGTGCTGTTGCTGACCCTGCGCGGCACGCCCACGATGTACTACGGCGACGAGATTGGCATGCACGACGTGGTGATTACCCCGGATCGGGTGCGTGACCCCTTCGAGATCAACGAGCCTGGCAAAGGCCTTGGCCGCGATCCGCAACGCACGCCGATGCGCTGGTTCCCGCGCGAAGGCGCTGGTTTCACACGAGGAACTCCCTGGCTACCGGTTGGCGATCACGTGGCGACGTGCAACGTCGCGAGTGAAGCGGAGGATCACGCTTCCCTGCTGTCGCTCTACAAGACGTTGCTTCGCCTGCGTCGTGACAGTCGTGCGCTGAGCGTCGGCCGTTTCCAGCTTCTGGCCGTGGATGATGCGGTCATGGTGTATGAACGCAGCGACGGTAACGAACGCTATGTCGTAGCGCTCAATTTCACCGACGTCGCCAGCAAGTTGCCCGTGGCAACGCCGGGCACCCTGGTTATGTCTACCGTGGCAGGTTCGTCGCCGAACGTGCTTCGTGCAGGAGAGGCTCGCGTTTACCGCTGCTGATGCAGAGGCTGGCAATCGATGTTCTTCGAGATCTCATCCATCCATTCGGGATGGTCGCTCGATGGACGGAGCAGGCTGCGATTGATCGAGATTCGCAGGGTGTTGCTGCTTGTCTTTCCTGGCGGCGGATCGTCCTCCCCTGCGGACCCTCCCTGAGGCCGATCGAAGAACGACTGCGGTGAGTACCTTATGGTGACGGGGCCGTCCGGGAGTGCGTAGACGTCATCCAGGTCCACGGTGTGACGCAATTCGACATGAGGGTCGATACGCACGAATGCGTCGGGGAGATAGGCTGAGTCACCGGGGTTGAGGCGCTGCTCGGCGGCGTTTCCGGACGCATTCCGAATGCAAAAGACGTTTAAGAACCACCGGCTGTCCGGGATGACCGGTTCGAACATATAAACGGGCGTGTTGCCCTCGTTGCGAATACTCACCTGGATAAGGCCACGTTCCGTGTCCTGTGCCCTGGGCGGCGGACTGATCGTGACGATGACTGGCCCACTGGCGGAAGCGACGCCCGAGGCTAAGAGGAAGGCGGCGAGGAAGGAGCGTGGGGTGAATCGATGCATGGAATCCGTTCCTTTCGATGCGTCAGAGTACCCAGCGGAGGATAGCGACGATCGCGATGAGAACCGCGACCCCGATCACGATATGGCGAAGATAGGGGCCGCCGGACACGCCGCCGTCGTAGCTGGCGTCGTCGTAATCATGCGATGCATCGCGAGGATGGCGAACGAAGGGAAGGCGGAAGCGTCGTTTACGGGCCATGGGGCGAATGCTCGTGCTCCGGGTGTGTCGGCGGGGTCAAGGCTCACTCGCTCACGCGCGAGGTGTTCTTCAACTCCTCGAGGATCTCCGGACCGCGTACGTCGATGTGATCGAGATTGTTGACGTAGAAGCGCACGAAGGGCTTCTCGGCATCTTTCGGCATCCACGGTTTGGCCCAGACAAAGACGACACAGTAGCCGTCCGCCTCGGCGATGATCTTGTCCAGCCTTGCACGCAACAGCTTTCGCACAGGATAGGCGTCGATGTCTTTCGCCGTGAGCGTGATAGTGGGCTTCAGCTCGATGTCCTCGTGGCGGAAAGGGCGCGAAAAACGCAGGTAGTAACCACCTTCCTTCGTCGCACGCAACGAGGCGGTGCCCCACCAGATTGCACGCGTGTTCAGCTGGTCCGCGACCTTCTGCCGGTAGATATTGCGAAACAGTGCTTCATACGTGCTGGTTTCCCCACCGATTTCCACCGTCGCCTCGGCCAGATCCTTGTCACGGCGATGCTCGAGGAATTTCTGCACGAGCGAGGAGAGCCGGTAGTAATGACTGGCACGCGGCTTGAGCCCGGCCACGGGCACTTTCCCTGTGGGAGCCGCTTCAGCGGCGACAGGCTGCTCGCCCTGACGTTCCCCGCTGTCGCGGGATCGCCGATGAAGCGGCTCCCACAGGGTCTCGCCCGGGGCAGGGTCGGGCTTGGAGACGGCGGGCAGCGAACGGAAGTGATCGGCGGGACGTTCGGCTTCGAAGACATCCGGGCGCTTCTCCGGTTTCGTATCGCCCTTGCCGTGGGCCACTTCGCAGGTAGCCGCGTGGTCTTCCACCCGGCGCGAACGGAAGTAGGGGCGGATACGAAGGTTTTGCTCGGGTTTGTCGAGGCAGGCGCAGATCAGCGGCGCGCTGCAGCGGTGGCCGACGCAGGTGAATGTCGGCGCCTGGCCGAGCAGGTCGGCCCAGTAGAGCTCGTAGGCGCGCTCGGCGGTGAGGCGTTCGTTGCGTTCGACGTTAAGCGCTTCTTCGATCGACACGGTGGCGGTTCCGGCTTCCCTGGCTGGACACACTCTACCCTGCGGGAGCCGCTTCAGCGGCGATGGGTGCTTGCCTTAATGCGGGCCCGCTGCCGCGGGATCGCCGATGAATCGGCTCCTACAAAAGCCGGCGGCGGCAACTCGGTATTCAGAACGCGCCGAAGCCGTGGGGCATTTCCAGGCCCAGATCGACCTTCACTCCCCGCAGGAAGGCCAGCACCTCTTCATAGCGGCCGGAGGCCACCAGGACCTCGGCGGTTTGCAGGTCCAGGTGCTCGATGGGGTCGTTTCGATACCAGGCGATACGGCGGCTTTCGTCGGGCTCGACGCGCGCGGCCTCGCGCAGCACCTGCCAGGCGTGGGACTTCCGAGCCGGCCCTTCGGCAGCGGAACGGATATCGACAATTCGTGCGTGCGACATACCAATAACCTCACCTAGACAGCTAGCGTGCCTATCTTTCCCTTCCCGATTCTTTCGTAGAGGAGTTACCCCGATGGCAAAAGTCCTCGTTCTTTACTACTCGGCCTATGGCCATATCGAAAAAATGGCCAACGCCGTCGCTGAGGGTGCCCGCGAAGCCGGCGCACATGTCGACATCAAGCGCGTGCCCGAAACCGTTCCGGAAGACGTTGCCAGGAACTCGCATTACAAACTCGACCAGGCGGCGCCCATCGCGCGCGTGGACGAGCTGGAGTCCTATGACGCGATCATCATCGGTACCGGCACCCGTTACGGCCGCATGACCTCGCAGATGGCCAGCTTCCTCGACCAGACCGGCCCGCTGTGGGCGCGCGGTGCGCTCAACGGCAAGATCGGCGGTGCCTTCGCCTCGACGGCGACGCAACACGGCGGCCAGGAAACGACCCTCTTCTCGATCATTACCAACCTGTTTCATCTGGGGCTGATTCCGGTGGGCCTGCCCTACAGTTTCCAGGGTCAGATGAAGCTGGACGAGGTCACGGGTGGCACGCCATACGGAGCTACGACCATCGCAGCCAGCGACGGTTCCCGTCAGGTCAGCGAAAACGAACTGGCTGGCGCACGTTTCCAGGGCAAGCATATTGCCGAGGTCGCGACGAAGCTGTTCGGTTGACGATTACGCTTCCTGCCACTGCGAACGCCGCCAATGGCTCGGGCTCTGTCCGACCAGGCGGCGGAACAGGTTACACAGATGGGCCTGGTCGGAAAGGCCGCAGGCCAGGGCGATCTGGCTGAGCGGTTCGCGGGTCTGCAGCATGAGGGTCTGCGCGCGCTCCACACGGCGACGCATGATGTAAGCGTGCGGGGGATCGCCGAAGCTGTCCTTGAAGGCACGACAGAAATAGCTGCTCGACAGGCCGGCGATGGTCGCCAGATGGTCGATGGTGATGGCAAAGCCGAGGTTCTCCTCGACATGGCTGGCCACGCGGCGCGCCTGCCATGGGGCCAGGCCGGCACCAACGCGGCGGCGTGCCGTGCTGGCGGTATCAACATGGCTTTCTTCGCGATCGAGCAGGGCGGCAACCCGTGCGACGCACGCCCGGGTCGTGGCGAGATCGGTTTCGACCGCGGTCAGGGCCTGTTCGAGCAGGCGGGCCACCGTGGGTTCCTGCTCCGGTTCGAAGGGCGCAAGGACATGCATGGACTGGGAGGCATGCGCGCCACCGGTCCCGGCGAAAGTGTTGGTTTCGTATCGCATCTGCGTCAGCTCCACGGCAACGGGCGTGGGCGGTCTGCCCACGATGGCAGCCTAGTCGCGATGCGGGGGTGTACTGAATTCTACAAAGGGACTGTAAAGCCCATACCAAAGGGTTAAACCCACCCCTGTGGGAATATCTTGTAGCTGTCGTGCCGTAACGGTCAAAAACCATCACCGGCGTGCAAGACGGTCTGACGTCATTCGGACACGCTTCAGGCCGAATCTGCACAAGACGCACGGGCCGAGTCACCATCGATGCCACCTTACCGACCTCTACAAGCGAGCGCTGGCGGGTCCCTCATCGGGCCACGCCGGGGCGTGGCCCGACTTTTAATGACGACCGGCGCCTTGCTGGCGCTGGCGGTGTTCCTGGTCGACACGTTTACCGCGCTGCAAGGCGCCGTGGCCGTGGTCTACCTGGTCGTGGTTCTGCTGGTGGCCGCCAGTGGCAGCCGTCGCGCCATCGGTGGCGCGGCCTTTGGCTGCATGGGGCTGACCATCGTGTCCTTTGTGCGCGGGCACGGCTTTCCGGCCCTCGACGCGGCCATGCTGCGCTGCCTTGTCAGCCTCTCCGCGATCGCCATCACGGCGGTTCTCTCATTGCGGGCCCGCGACCGCCTGGCGACCATCGCCGGCCAGGCCCGGCTCATCGAACTTACGCACGATTCGATCTACGTGCGCGACATGGACGACGTCATCGTCCTGTGGAATACGGGCGCCGAGCAGCTCTACGGCTGGACGGCGAGCGAGGCCATGGGTCAACGCGCCACCCAGCTGCTGGCGACCGCGCTGCCCGGCCACCACACGGTGGTGGACGCCGCGTTGTTCAGCGCCGGGCGCTGGGAGGGTGAGGTGACCCAGAAGCATCGAGACGGTCGCACTGTGATCGTTGCCACACGTTGCGCGCTGTTGCGCGACGATCGCGGCAAGGCGCGGGTGATCCTCGAGGCAGGAACCGACGTCACTGCCCGGCGGGCTGCCGACGCTGCGCTGAGCGAAAGCGAGGATCGTTATCGCAGCATGTTCGAAAAGGCGCGGTTCTCGTTCTGGGAAGAGGACTGGACCCTCGTCATGGACCGCATCGCCACGCTGCGCGACCAGGGCGTCACGGATCTGGCGGGCTACCTCCAGGTCAATCCAGCCTTTATTCGCGAATGCTGCGCGCTCACCCAGGTGACCGACGTGAACGACGCCACCGTGCGCATGCTGGGCGCGCGATGTCGCGAGGACCTCCTCGGCCCCCTCGATCGCTTCCTGCCCCCCACGGATACGACCTTCAGCCGCGTGATCCTGACCATTGCGCAGGGCGGCGGCGTGGCCGAAGGCGAGACCCATATCGTCAACCTCAAGGGCGAACGGCTTACCGTCCTGTTTGCCCTGAACATGCCGCTGGGTCCGACACGTTTCGACCGCGTACTGGTCAGCGTGGTCGACATCACCGATCGCAAGCGCGCGGAGCGCGCCCTGATGGCCGTCCAGTCGGAGCTGGCCCAGGCGGCGCGCATCACGGCGCTGGGCGAAATGAGCGCCTCGATCGCGCACGAGGTTAACCAGCCCCTGGCCGCCATCGTCACGCATGGCGAGGCTAGCCTGCGCTGGCTGCGCCGTCCCGCGCCGGACCTGCACGAGGCCTGCGATGCGATCGCGCGCGTGGTTCGCGACGCGCGTCGGGCCAGCGAGGTGGTCCATCGCGTGCGTAGCCTGGCTAGCAAGGAGCCGCGCCAGCATGTGCGCTTCGACCTGGCCACCCTGGTTGCCGAATGCGCGTTATTGCTGGAGGGCGAGATGGCCCAGCATCACGTCGTGCTCGGCGTCGACATAGCCGCCGACGCACCCTTGCCTCGCGGGGATCGCGTGCAATTGCAGCAGGTGGTACTGAACCTGATGGGTAATGCGATCCGCGCCATGTCCGACGTCCGGGGTGCGCGCACACTCGTCCTGCGTGCCCGGGCGGACGGCGAGGAAAGCCTTCTTGTCGAGGTGGAAGACAGCGGCACCGGTATTCCCGAAGACATCGCCGCCCACCTGTTCGACGCGTTCGTAACGACGCGCGGCGGCGGCATGGGCATGGGGCTTGCCATTTGCCGTTCCACAGTCGAGTCTCACGGTGGACGCCTCTGGGCGACAAACCGACCGGAAGGCGGGGCGACCTTCCATTTCACGCTGCCCGTGACGGTAGCTGAGGAGGCTGGCGCGTGACCCGGATGCCACCCACCATGACGGCGCCGCCGCCAGTCGTGTGCATCGTCGACGACGATGCCGCCGTTCGCGAAGCCCTGGATTCCCTGTTCCGCTCGGTGGGCCTGAACGTGGCCACCTTCAGCAGTGCCGCCGACTTCCTCGCCCGTGAGAACGCCAGCGCGCCGGGGTGTCTCGTTCTGGATGTACGCCTTCCTGGCGTGAACGGGCTGGACTTCCAGGCGCAGCTGGCCGCCATGGACAACCGCCTGCCCATCGTCTTCATGACCGGACACGGCGACATTCCCATGTCGGTGCGGGCGATGAAGGCCGGGGCGCTCGATTTTCTCTCCAAGCCGTTCCGCGACCAGGACATGCTGGACGCGGTGAGCATGGCGATCGAGCGCGACGCGGCCGAGCGCCGGGATGCCACAGCCATTGGTGCACTGCGCCAGGCCTATGCCTCGCTTACGCCCCGCGAGCGTGAGGTCATGCAGCACGTCACAGCCGGGCTGATGAACAAACAGGTGGGCAGTCTGCTCGGCCTGTCCGAGATCACCGTGAAGATCCACCGCGGCAATGTCATGCGCAAGATGGCGGCCCGCTCGCTCGCCGAGCTGGTGCGCCAGGCCGAGGCCCTCGCCGCCCATTCGTGATGCAAGGGTGTGGCATACCGCACACCTCCGTATGATTCCCATCGCGGGGCGGGGGGCGCACTGTAAGCCCGCATTGAGGTGCTGGATGAGGACGACAGCTTGGCCGCGAACAGGATTGTGGCGATCGTTGACGACGACGAAGCGGTTCGCCTGGCGACCGCGAGCCTCGTGCGATCGCTGGGACATGAAGTGCGAGGTTTCGCTTCCGCCGAAGATTTCCTCCGTCCTGGTGGCGATGACGGGGTCGACTGTCTCGTCTCCGACGTCCACATGCCCGGCATCGATGGCACCGCGCTGCAGCGCCGCCTGATCGAACGCGGGCGCACCTATCCGATCGTCTTCGTCTCCGGCTTCCCCGACGATGCCGTGCGGGACAGCGTCATGGCCGCCGGCGCCTTCTGTTACCTCGGCAAGCCCTTCCAGGGCGACACGCTGGTGGCTTGCCTGGAGCAGGCGTTGTCCGAGTCAAGGAACTGACCGCAGACCTGTGGAATCAGGGCCGACCTGTGGGACAAAGGCCGACCTGTGGGAGCCGGCTATGCCGGCGATGGGTCTTGCGGCAGCCTGGCTATCGCCGCTGAAGCGGCTCCCACAAGGGTATCGCTCACAGGGGGCATCCCAGGCGTACCCCACAGGGGTAGAGCGGTCATCAGCATCCGGTTACGCTCCGCGACATGACACTCATCCTGTTCCTCCTCCTGCTTCTCATCGCCATCGTGTTGCTCTGGCGTCGCCGGCCACGCGCCGCCTCGGCGTGGCTCTTCATCGGCATCGCCTGGCTGTTCTTCGCCGGCTGCGGTCCGCTTACCGGCATGCTGCTCGGTAACCTGCAGTCGGGCTTCGCGCCGGATGTGTCGCAATGGGGCCAGCGCAACGTGATCATCCTGCTCGGCGCGGGGACCGTGCGCAGCGGTGCGGGCGCGATCGAGCCAAGTCTCTACGCGAACGGACGTATCCTGCGCGCCGCCGAACTCTACCGTTCGTGCAAGGCCACCGGTGGTGACTGCAAGGTGGAAGTAAGCGGTGGCGACGCGATGAAACTCAAGCAGGCCGAGGCGGATGTCTATGCCATTTCGCTGGACCGCCTCGGCGTGCCGCGCGCAGACCTGATCCTCGAAGCGCAGAGCATGAACACCTTCCAGAATGCGCAGTTCAGCAAGCCCTTGTTGATGAGCTATGGCGCCGACAAGGTCGTGCTGGTCTCATCCGCCGTGCACCTGAAGCGCGCCGTGCTCTATTTCTCGCACTTCGCGATCCACGGTGAGCCGGTACGCGGCGACTACGTCACGGCGCGCTACGACTGGCTGCCCGGCTCGGATAATCTCTCCTATGCCGATTTCGCGGTTCACGAGTACGTAGGCATCGCCCGGTACCACTTCTACAACGCCATGGGCTGGAATGTGCCGAAGATTCCTGAAGAAAGCGTGACCGCGCAGACACATACGTAACAATTGCCGCTTTATGCTGCCTCACCGTCCGACACGGACAGCGAACCCCAGGAGATGCCCGTGAAGTCTCGTTACATCCTTGCCGCACTGCTCGCCACCGCCGCTGTCGCCCCGGCAGCCGTTTTCGCCCAGCAGGCCGCTCCGGCGGACCAGTCGGCTCCGGCCGCCAATCCGGCCTCGCAGATTCCCGCGGCGGACAAGCAGGCCATCCAGAACTACAACCTCAACGACGACGTGTTCAACCGCATCGTCAAGGTCTCGCAGGAGGCGAAGAAAGAAGGCATCAAGCCGAAGGACGCCAAGACCGATTTCTCGAAGATCCATTCGCTCGACGATCTCGCCGCACAGATCACTGCCGCCGATCCACGCATCGAGCCGCTGATCAAGAAGTATGGTTTCACCCCACGCGAGTTCCTGCTCGCCAATCTTGCCGTGACCAATGCGGCTATCGCATCGGAAGCGAAGAACAACCCGCAGATGGCGGCCTACGTGGACCAGTCCAAGGTCAACCAGAAGAACGTGGCTTTCTACGAGTCTCACAAGTCGCAGATCAACGCGCTCATGAACGAAGACGCGACGGGCAACTGACCCTCCTACAGGGCACGCGGTTCAGCAAAAAAGGGCGAGACCGGAAGGTCTCGCCCTTTTTTTACGCCTGAACTGAAGCGGCTCCGAAGAGCCGCGCACAGTATTAGTGCGTACCGTGCAGCGCGTGCTTGAGATCGCGCATCTGGTCGTGGCCGCTCTTGACCGAGACATAAGCCTCGTTGATCAGCGAACGCGTACCGGCGGTGACATCGGTGTCCTTCAGGGCGTCTTCGTACTTCGCCTTGATGTGATCTTCGCCGCGCTCGACTTCGTCGACGATGGCCGTGTCGTCCTTCGAGCTCATCTTGGCGCGCAGTTCAACGAACATGCGGTGAGCCTTGGCGAGCACGGTGCCGTCGTCTTCCGGCGTGCCGCCGAGCGAGCTGACCTGCTGCTGCAGGCGCTGGGCAACCTGGCGACGCTCGGCGGCGCGGCTCTGGAACGACGCCGCGTAACGAGTGTTGTCAGCGTCCTTGGCCGCCTCGCCATAGCCTTCGGCGCTGTCGATCGTGGTCTCGATAAGGCCGTTGAGAACCTTGATGTCGTGGTCGGTGCTGGTCATGGTGGTGGCTCCTTGTGTGACTCACGATGAGTCGTTCGGGGATGCCAAGCTTCGCTGCGTGGGGGTGCATGGATTCGTGAAATAGGCGTCGCGCGGACCAACACACTCTTGGGCGCTGTTCATGCTCGTGCGGTGCATACTCAACGTTCACGACACACACGGAATACCGTTCATGGCATCGAATCGTCGTCGCGCGCTCGTCACGGGCGCCTCAGCCGGCATCGGCGAAGCCTTCGCCCGGGAACTGGCCCGCCGCGGTCACGACCTGGTCCTTACCGCGCGTCGCGCGGACCGTCTCGAAGCGCTCGCGACCGAACTGCGCGACAGCTTTGGCATCGAGGCCATCGTCGCGCCGCTTGATCTGGCGCGTACCGATGCTGTCGAGGGGCTCGTTGGCGCCCTCGATGCGCAGGGTCTCGTCATCGACGTGCTGATCAATAACGCGGGCTATGGCGTCACCGGCTATCTCGAAGAGCAGCCCTGGGCCACGCATGCTGCCTTCATCCAGGTGCTGATGACCGCGCCCACCGAGCTGGCCTATCGGCTCATTCCGGGCATGAAGGCTCGCGGTTACGGTCGCATCGTCAACGTCGCTTCGCTGGCCGGCCACGTGCCGGGCTCGGCGGGGCACACGCTCTATGCGGCGTCCAAGGCTTACCTGATCAAGTTTTCGCAGTCGCTGGCGCTCGAGGGCAAGACCAGCGGCGTGCATACGACGGCGGTGTGCCCGGGTTTCACCTATTCGGAATTCCACGACGTGACCGGCTCGCGCGACCTCGTTTCGAAGATGCCCGGCTTCATGTGGATGGATGCCCCGACCGTGGCCCGGCAGGGCATGGATGCGGTGGAGGCTGGCAAGGCGGTCTACGTGAATGGCGGGGTGAACCGGGCGATCAAGGCCATGTTCAAGCTGATGCCCGATGCCCTGGCCCTGAAAATGATTGAAAGACAGGGCAAGCGGTACCGGTCCGGACCCCATGCCAGGTAACCGCTGTCGGCTCCTACCAAGGCCTGTGACCTCCACCCGTGACCTCTGGCATAGGCCGCCAGCCCCGCCGGGGGCTAGCCTCGTCCGGTTTGCGGCGCTTTCCGCGCCGCGTTGCCGTCACGGGGACCATCGATGTCGATCAAACGTAACGCGGCGCTTTCCGGCGCCGTCCTCCTTGGCCTGATCGGGGCCACCGCCTCGGCGCAGACCGTCACCACCGACGATTACCGCCGCGCGGACTCGTTCCTCGTCACCAATACGGTGCCCCTGGTGGACCATTCGGTCTCCAAGGTCACCTGGGTCGACGACACCCATTTCTGGTATCGCGACCACGACAAGGACGGCGACCAGTTCATCACCGTCGACGCTTCCACCGGCCAGGCCACCCGCGCCTTCGACCGCGACAAGGTCGCCGCAGCCCTCGCCGCCACCACGGGCAAGAAGGTCGATGCGGCCAAGCTGCCGGTCAGTACCTTCGTGGTCCGTCCGGACGGCTCGCTGGACATCACCTCGCATGGCAAGCATTACCTTTGCGACAGTGCGGCGAGCAAGTGCGAGCTGGTCGCGGCAAAGAAGGACGCCAGTGGCAAGGCCTACGGTGAAGAGCCGGGCCTGGCCTCGCCGGATGGCAAGTCCGAAGCTTTCGTCCGCGACTGGAACCTGTGGGTGCGCGACGTGGCCAGCGGCGCGGAAACGCAGCTGACCACCAACGGTGTCAAGGATTACGGTTACGCCACCGACAACGCCGGCTGGAAGCACACCGCCGATGCGATCGGCGTGTGGTCGCCGGACTCGACGAAGTTCGCCACGTTCCAGCAGGACCAGCGCAAGACCGGCGAGATGACCCTGGTCAGCACCAACGTGGGCCACCCCAAGGTCGACACCTGGAAGTACCCGCTGCCGGGCGATAAGGACGTAACCATGATCGAGCGCGTCGTGATCGACGTGCCGACGAAGAAGACCGTGCGCTTCAAGATGCCGGCCGACCAGCATCGCTCGACGATCTGCGACGACGTGTCGTGCAGCCCAGGCCTGTGGGACGACGTGCGCTGGTCTGCCGACGGCAAGAGCATCGCTTTCGTATCCACCTCGCGTGATCACAAGCAGGAATGGTTCCGCGTCGCGAATCCCGAAACGGGCGATGTGCGTGACGTGTTCGGCGAGAAGGCGAAGACGTACTTCGAAAGCGGCAACGACATGGTCAACTGGCAGTACGTGCCCGAGACCGACCAGGTGATCTGGTTCTCCGAGCGGAGCAACTGGGGCCACCTCTACATGTACAGCCTGAAGACGGGCAAGCTCGAGCACCAGATCACCAGCGGCGACTGGAACGTCACCCAGGTGCTGCACATCGATGCGAAGACGAAGACGATCTGGTTCCGCGGCGTCGGTCGCGAGAAGGGCGTTGATCCGTATTACCAGTCGTTCTACAAGGTGGGCTTCGACGGCAAGGGCCTGACCCTGCTCACCCCGGAGAAGCTGGACCATTCGGTCTCGATGTCCAAGGACGGTACGTACTTCTTCGATTCGTACTCGACCGTCGATACGCCGCCGGTCGCCTTGGTTCGCCGCGCCGATACCGGTGCGACGGTGAAGGAAATCGCCCGCGCCGATATCTCGCGCCTCAAGGCCGCCGGCTGGATCCCCCCGACCGCATTCACGGTGAAGGCGCGTGACGGCAAGACCGACCTCTACGGCCAGATGTTCAAGCCGACGACGTTCGATCCGTCGAAAAAGTATCCGCTCGTCGTCTACATCTACCCGGGCCCGCAGACCGGCTCGGTGCGCTCGCGTAGCTTCCTGCCCTCGCATGGCGACAACCAGGCGCTGGCCGAACTGGGCTTCGTGGTGATCGCGGTCGACGGCATGGGTACGCCGTTCCGCTCGAAGGCTTTCCACGACGCGTACTTCGAAAACATCGGTGACAACACGCTGCCCGACCAGGTCGCGGCGGTGAAGGAACTGACGAAGAAGTACAGCTGGCTCGACGCCGACAAGGTCGGCATCTGGGGTCATTCCGGCGGCGGCAACGCCACGGCCACCGCGATGTTCCGCTATGCGGACGTGTTCAAGGTGGGTATCTCGGAGTCGGGCAACCACGACAACCGTAATTACGAGGACGACTGGGCCGAGAAGTGGCAGGGCCTGCTGGTCACCGACAAGGACGGCAAGTCCAACTACGACGACCAGGCCAACCAGAAATGGGCCGCAGGCCTGAAGGGCCACCTGATGATCGCCCACGGCACCTTCGACGATAACGTCCCGCCGTACGAGTCCCTGCTCGTCGTCGACGCGCTGATCAAGGCGAACAAGGACTTCGACCTGGTGATGATTCCGAACGCCCACCACGGCTACGGCGCAGCCACCACGTACATGACGCGCCGTCGTTGGGACTACTTCGTACGCAACCTCGCCGGCGGCACGCCGCCGAAGGAATACCAGCTCACGCCGATGACGCCGCCCGGCGGTTGATTCGCGCTACCGGTTGGTGAATGAGAAAGGCCCCGCTGCGAAGCGGGGCCTTTTTTCATGCATCGAAAATGTGGGAGCCGCTTCAGCGGCGATGGGTGCTGGCGATTACGCCACATAGGCAACAAACCGCATCGCTACACCATTCATGCAATACCGCAGTCCGGTCGGATCCGGGCCGTCGTCGAACACGTGACCAAGATGCGCGTCGCATCGCGCGCACTTCACCTCGGTACGCTCCTCGATCAGGCTGCGGTCCGTGTTCTGCGCGATGTTCCGCTTCGAGATCGCCTGGTAGAAGCTCGGCCAGCCTGTCCCCGAATCAAACTTCGTCGCCGAGTCGTACAGGGCTGTATCGCAACAGATGCAGCGATAAAGCCCGTTGGCATGGCTGTCATAGCCCTTGGCGCTGTAAGGCGCTTCGGTACCCGCTTCTCGCGTGACGTAATACGACTGCGTGCTGAGCTTCTCCTTCCACTGCTCTTCGGTCATGACGACACGAGGCACGGAGCGGGTGTCGATCAGCTTCTTGTTCGCCCCGAATTCATCCAGGGTGACATTGCCGCCTTTGGGCAGCGGCGCGTCTGCGGCCACCGCAGGTCGCATGCCGCGGAAGATGAGGGGCAGGGAGATCGACGCGACCGCGGTCGCGGCGAAGACGGCCAGAAAGCGGCGGCGGTCGGGATCGGTGCTGCGCATGGAGCCTCCGTAAACAGGGAAGGGCGCGAGGTCGCGCCCTTCCATCAGAGACCGGGATTCCGGCCGAAGGCTTACAAGGCCTCCTCAGTCGTTCACCCAGTGGCACTCGCGGTGGGTTTCGTAGGTGGCATTGTTGTTCTGGTGGGCCTTCTGGACCTGGTTGCCTACGACGCCGCCAGCGACGGCACCACCCACCGTGGCTACGGTCTTGCCCTTGCCGTGACCCACCTGGTTGCCCAGAAGACCGCCGGCAACCGCGCCGATGGCCGTGCCAGCCACGCGATGGTCGTCACTGGAGTTGATCTGCTTAGTTTCCACATCCCGGCACTCCTGGTGCTGGCTGCGGTGCTGGGCCAGGGCCGGCGGAGCAGACACGGCAACGCCGGTAACGACTACGAACGCCGCGGCGGCGAGCAGATGGGTCTTCATGGCAGGTCCTCCTTATCAGTGGCCTTCAGGGATACCGCCGCTGCCGTGACGGGTGGGTCAACAGGAGGCCTGTCCGGGGATCTGGTCGACATCGCGTATGGCCGCGGTTTAATTGGCGTGCCACGGGCCTCCGCCACGGCCTCGGTCAGCTCGGCGCCCAGCAGCAGGATCAGCGCCGAGTAATAGACCCAGACCAGCAGCACCACCACGCCGCCGGCAGGACCATAGGGGCCACCGACGTTGCTGCGTTCCAGGTAGATGCCGATGGCGAACTTGCCGACGACAAAAAGCAGGGCCGTCAGGCTGGCGCCGATGATGGCGTCGCGCCACTCGATGACCGCATCCGGCAGCACCTTGTAGATCGCGCCGAAAATCAGCACGAACACGCCGAACGAGATCACCGTCTCCAGCACATGCCAACCCGTCGTGCCGCCACGGACAAACACGGCGATCATCGCGCTGGCCGAAAACGAGATGACCAGCAGGAAAGCGAGCGAGAGCAGGAGACCCAGCGCATGGAGGCGAGCGCGCAGCCAGCCCAGGATGGCGTGCGAGGCCTTCCCCGGGCGGGGCTGCAGGCTCCAGACGCGATTCAGGGCGCCCTGGAGCTGGGCGAAGACAGCCGAAGCGCCGATCAGGGTCACCCCCAGGCCGATCACCCCGGCCATGCTGCCCACACTCGGTTTCTGCTTAGCGTTCTCGATGACCAGGCGTACGGCTTCGGAGGCTCGTGCCCCGACCAGGCCGTTGAGGCTGTCGATGAGCTGCGCCTGCCACTCCGGGCGCAGCGAGGCCACCACCCAGAGCAGCAGGACCAGCAACGGCGCGAAAGACAGCGCCGAGTAGAAGGCCAGGGCCGCGGCACGGGTCATCAGCTCGTCGTCGCTGAAACCCTTGGCCGTGGTGCGGACGACGGTTACGCCCAGTTTGAGCCTTGAATGCACAGCTGATCTCCGTCTTATCGCTAGCAAGGCCAGCTTCGTGGGGCACACGCGAAGACAGCGTGGATGGCTCGACAACTGCTGTAGGAGCCGATTCATCGGCGAACGGGTGCTCGCGGCAAGCTGGCCCGCTGCCGCGGGATCGCCGATGAATCGGCTCCTACAGAGGGGGTTGGCCCGATGCTGTGTGCATGCGGGCGATGGCGCCCGGGACGCCCTCGGCGCCTTTCACCTCGATCACCCGCTCGTTCATGGCGAAATCGGTGTCCGTCTCATACGACCAGGTGCTGTGGTACGGCATATACACGCCCCAGCCGCCCAGTTCCACCACCGGCGCGATGTCCGAGCGCAGCGAGTTACCGACCATGGCGAAGCGGTCCGGGGTGACGTCGAACTCGCGGAAGAGCCGCGCATAGGCAGCCGGATCCTTCTCCGAGACGATCTCGATGCGATGGAATACATCGGCAAGCCCGCAGCGGGCGACTTTGTATTCCTGGTGGAAGAGGTCGCCCTTGGTGATCAGCACCACGCGGTGCTGGCGAGCGACGGCCTCGACCGCTTCGCGGATGCCGGGCAACAATTCCACCGGGTGGGAGAGCACGTCCTTGCCCAGGCGCACGATGCGATGGATATCCTGCGCCTGGACCCGACCCTCGGTCAGCTCGATGGCCGATTCGATCATCGACAGGGTCATGCCCTTGGCGCCATAGCCGAACAGCTTGATATTTCCGCGTTCGGTGTCGAGCAGGGCCTCGCGCAGGCCGTCGCGGGCGAGATCGACGTAGCGGCCGAGGATGGCCTCGAATTCGTCCTGCGCGCGGTCGTAGAACTCCTGGCTGTGCCAGA